>Ga0123357_10001185_pt1 | contig 27179 bp, 27 predicted proteins | sample TergutEmb28metaG_FD_89873 | JGI IMG/M metagenome (GOLD analysis project Ga0123357, IMG submission 89873) | Embiratermes neotenicus P4 segment gut microbial communities from Petit-Saut dam, French Guiana - Emb289 P4 | ecosystem: Host-associated > Arthropoda: Insects > Digestive system > Gut ...
AACCTGTAATAATCAGCACAGGAATGTCTTATTTGGGAGACGTTGAACGTGCATATAATATTTTGAAGGATGCCGGCGCTCCTGAAATTGCAGTTTTACATTGCACAACCAATTACCCTTGTCCGTTTGAAGAAGTGAATTTATCTGCCATGCAAACATTAAAACATGCATTGAAATGTACTGTCGGATATTCTGATCATACCTTGGGAATTGAGGTTCCTGTTGCAGCTGTAGCGATGGGTGCAAAAATTATAGAGAAACATTTCACGTTAGACATCTCAATGGATGGACCTGACCATGCTGCAAGTCTTAACCCTGTAAAGTTTAAGCTCATGGTGGATTCTGTTAGAAATATTGAAAGAGCGTTAGGGGATGGTATAAAACGCCCTAATTCGAGTGAGAAGAAAATCTCAGAAGTAGTATTGAAAAAAATAGTTGCCGGGAAAGATATTAAAAAAGGAGAATCCTTTTCTGTTGACAATATTTGTGTAAAACGTACTATTTCCGGAATTGACGCTTCCTTGTGGGATTTTATAATCGGAGTTAAGTCTCAATTTGATTTCAAAACAGATCAGTCGATAATAATTTAATCTTGAAAAAACAAGAGTAAATGGATATGTTTGAAAAATATATAATAAACAAAGAAACAACGATTAAAGAATCTCTGATAAAATTAAATGATCTATCGGGAGATGTACTTACTTTATTTGTTGTAGAAGAAAAACGATTGCTGGGAACTGTTACAGATGGAGATATTCGCAGGGCGTTAGTAAAGGACATTTCTTTAAATGATTCTGTTGAAAAAATTATGAAAACAGACTTTTCATTTATTTACCCAAATGAAAAGAACATTCAAAAAATTCGAAATATTCGGGCTAAAGGAATTCATTTGCTACCATGCATAAATGAAGATGGTGATTTGTTAAAAGTATATGATTTAAAAAAGAAAAAATCCATATTGCCAATAGATGCTATTTTGATGGCAGGAGGCAAAGGTGAACGACTAAGGCCATTGACTGAAAATACTCCCAAACCGTTGCTGAAAGTTGGCGAAAAAGCGATTATAGATTATAATGTGGACAACCTAATAAATTATGGCGTTGAAAATATCCACATTACTACCAATTATTTAGCGGAGCAGTTGGAACAACACTTTGCCGAAGAAAGACAGGAAATCAAGATAAATTGCGTACGCGAAAAGGAATATTTGGGTACCATCGCTTCTGTAAAGCTAATTTCGGATATAAAAAACGATGATGTTCTGGTTATGAATTCCGATTTGTTTACCAATATTGATTTTGAAGATTTTTATCGACATTTTAGAGAAAATGACGCAGATATGTCCGTTGCAGCCGTCCCTTATCCTATCAATATTCCGTATGGAATTTTTGAATTGGAAGGAAGAAACATACAGGGTATTAAAGAGAAGCCAACATATAATTACTATGCCAATGCAGGCATTTACCTCATCAAAAAAAATTTGCTTGATTTAATTCCTGCCGGTGTGTATTTTCATGCTTCCGACTTTATGGAGCTACTCATCTCACAAAAAAAAACGGTGATACGTTACCCATTGGTGGGTTATTGGATTGATATCGGTAAACCGGAGGATTATCAAAAAGCACAGGATTTTGCAAAGCATGCAATGAATTACTAATTATATATATTAATCTTATTCCTATTGTAAATAATGTTTTTTAATTCTATAGATTTTGCGATTTTTATGCCAATAGTCTTTTTGATTTATTGGACATTTTTGAAAACCGTAAAAAAGCAAAATTATTTTTTACTTTTAGTTAGCTATATTTTTTATGGATGGTGGGATTGGAGATATCTCTCATTAGTACTTCTTTGTTCTATAACCAATTATCTTGCGGGATTGTTGATGACGAAAACCAATGAGCAAAAGAAACGAAAAATCATTCTTATTATTTGTTGTGCAATCTGTTTTGGAGTTTTGGGCATATTTAAATATTATAATTTTTTCGTCAATTCATTTGTTGATGCATTCTCTTTTTTCGGAATCAAATTACAAGCTTATACTTTAAAATTCATATTACCTGTTGGGATTAGTTTTTATACTTTTCATACACTTAGCTATACAATTGATGTGTACCGTCGCAATTTTGAACCAACGAAAGACATCACTTCTTTTTTCCTTTTTGTAAGTATTTTCCCATTAGCAATGGCTGGTCCTATTGAAAGAGCTACTAATCTTTTACCTCAAATATACAAGAAAAGATCATTCGATTATAATCAAACTGTGGATGGTTTGAGACAAATATTATGGGGGTTATTCAAGAAAGTTGTAATTGCAGATAATTGTGCAATAATAGTAAATCAAACTTTCGAGAATTATCAAAATATGCCAGGTAGTTCTTTATTAATAGGAGCAATATTTTTTGCCTTTCAGATTTATGGTGATTTTTCGGGCTATTCAGATATGGCTTTAGGTATTGGCAAACTGTTAGGGTTTCGGTTTCTTCATAATTTTAATTATCCATACTTTTCGCGTAATATTGCAGAGTTTTGGCGTCGCTGGCACATTTCTCTTACGACTTGGTTTCGAGATTATCTATATATACCACTTGGAGGGAGTAGAGTGAGTAAATGGAAAATTGTTCGTAATACCTTTATTATTTATTTGGTAAGTGGTTTTTGGCATGGAGCTAATTGGACGTTTATTGCATGGGGACTTTTTCATGCATTGTTATTTATTCCATTGATATTAGCAAATAAGAATAGAAAGTATATCAACATTGTTGCCAATGGTAGATTATTCCCTAACTTTAAGGAACTTAAACAAATGTTGTTTACTTTCAGTTTGGTTGTAGTAGGTTGGGTGTTTTTTAGAGCTGATACAATTACTGATGCAATAGGGTATTTGCTTTTAATGTTTCGGTTAGAAACATTAAAAGCGAGTTATCTTATTTTTTCAAATACAACTTTCTTATTATGTTTGCTGATGCTAATTATTGAATGGTTGGGAAGAAATGAACAATATGCTTTAGCTATATTAAAAAATCTGCGGAAGCGAGTATTTCGTTATTTAATATATTATACTATCTTGTTTTTAATTTTTCTCTTTGCAGAAGGTGAAAATACATTTATTTACTTCCAATTTTAGCTTGCATATTTGTATGAGAAAATTTATATTCAAATTTACATTATTTTCATTACCTGTAATATTCTATTTTATTTTAGCAATATTAGTGGTTCCTGCTTTATTGTCATCTACAAAACCAAGCACCCTACAACAGATTGATAAATCATTTAAAAATGCGATAACAAGAGACTATGATTTATTAATACTGGGAAATTCGAGAATGTACCGAGGAATAAATCCCGACGAATTCTCTATAAAAACATTCAATTTTTCTCATGATAATGACTCTTATAATCAATTATATTATAAATTAAAATATGTAATTAAGAAACATAAAATCTCTTATTTAATATTAGGTATTGATTACTTTCAATTTAGTCTTTTTTCTACTTCTCGTAATTATGCATATGGAGATTATTTAGGAGAAGAATATCTTCTGGATTATTCAAAACGTAATTTATTACGCTTAAAGTTAGATCATTATATATCAACTATTAATCCTAAAAATTTTATGGCTGCAATAGTTAATATGAACAGTATGGCAACTTTAAGAGACAATGGGCAATATATAGTCCCGGGGATTGCGAAGGAAGATGATTTTATCTCAAGAAAAATTAATCGTTTAGAAATTCAAGAAACATATTTTGATCGAATAATTGGTCTTTGCAAAAATAATAATATAAAGGTTTTTCTTGTGATGTTACCTGTTAGAAGTAATGAGTTAAATTCATATTCAAAAAATGAAATCGCAGAATTTGAATCATATATTAATAAAAAAGTAGACAAAGAGAATGTTTTTTATCTGAATTTCAGTACAAATAATAATTATAGAACAGAAGATTACACAGATATTACTCATTTAAGTGAAAAAGGAGCCATTAAGTTTTCCAAAATGTTAAATGACTCTATAGTGAATATTATTGATCAATAATTACATTCTTTTATTAGTTTTTAAATGGACAGTAAAGATAATATTTTATGCATAATCCCAGCTCGTGGAGGAAGTAAAGGGATTCCGCTCAAGAATATAAAAAAAATGGGAGGAAAACCTCTTATATGTCATAGTATTGATGTTGCCCGAGGAATTGTGAATGATGAAGATATTTGTGTAAGTACTGATGACCCGCGAATCATTCAAGTTGTAGAGAATTATGGGTTGAAGGTCCCTTTTATAAGGCCGGAAGCATTGGCAACAGATGCCGCTTCTTCTTTTGACGTTTTAAAACATGCGCTTGAATATTATGCCGGGCAAGGAAAATATTATGATATTATATTATTATTACAGCCGACATCTCCTTTAAGAAAAATTATACATGTAAAAGAAGCAATATCTTTATACAATGATGATATTGATATGGTTGTTTCTGTAAAAAGATCTCATAGTGCATCAGTTCTGTGTAATGAAGATGAGAATGGGTATTTGAATTTAACGCTTAACCATGCGGCTAATAGAAGACAAGATATGCCTCTATATTACGAATATAATGGAGCTGTTTACATAATTAATATTAAATCATTTCAATCGGCTAAAGATTTGTCTTTTTCTAAATGTAAAAAGTATGTTATGGATGAGATTTTTTCTGTAGATATAGATGATATTGTTGATTTTGAATATGCGGAATTTTTAATGAATATGAATTATGAGGAAAAATAGCAAAGGCTTTAAAATTTTAGATTGTACTCTTCGTGATGGAGGATACTATACTAATTGGGATTTTAAGAAGAATGTCGTTGATTCTTACATTGAATCTGCAAATATATTGCCTATTGATTATTTGGAGATCGGATATAGAAGCAATCCTTCAAAAGGGTATTTAGGTAAATATGGATACCTTCCCATGTATGAATTGGAAGATATCCGATCTAAACTTTCCAAAAAGATAGCAGTAATGCTTAATGAAAAAAACATACAACCACGAGACTTGGATTATTTACTTAAGCCTATTACAGGTTTAGCAGACATGGTCCGTCTTGCTATCGACCCTAAAAATTTTGATAGAGCCATTGTTCTTGCAGAGGCTGTAAAGAAGTTAGGTTTTGAGGTTGGCTTCAATACAATGTATATGTCTAAATGGAAAGAATATGATGGGTTTCTTTCTAAGCTTAAAGCCCTTAACGATATAGCTGATTTGTTTTGTATGGTTGATTCCTATGGGGGAGTAGATCCGGAGGATATAAAAGAGTGCACAGCTATAGTCAGGGAAAATACTACTTGTCCTGTCGGTTTTCATGGACACAATAATTTGCAGATGGGGTTAATTAATACGATCACTGCTATCGAAAGTGGAGTTGATTTTGTAGATGCTACTATTTTAGGGATGGGACGTGGAGCAGGTAATCTGAATATGGAGCTATTGCTTACTTATCTCAATAAAAAATATGATTTGGATGTGGATTTTAATGCTTTGGGTGACGTTATAACTTCTTTTACCCCGCTACATGAAGAATATAAATGGGGTACAAATCTGCCTTATATGTTGTCTGGAGCTCATTCTTTACCTCAAGAAGATGTGATGGATTGGGTTACCAACAGAACCTATTCATTTAACAGTATTGTTCGAGCCCTGGATAATAAGAAGAAAAAAGTTGTAGATAATGCAAAATTTCCAATTCTTTCGGCTCTTAAATATGATAAGGTTATTATTATTGGTGGCGGTACTAATTCAATCTCCCATATTGATGCAATAAAGGCATATATTAAAAAACAAAAATCTGTTGCAGTTGTACATGCCACATCAAGACATGCCTCTTATTATGAAGACTTGAAAGTGCCTCAGTTCTATTGTTTAGTTGGTAGCGAAGGAAAAAGATTACAACAAATGGTTGACAATAATAATTTTACCGGAACATGTGTTCTTGCGCCATATCCAAGAGTAATGGGTACAGATGTTCCTTCTTTTGCGGAAAAATTTACATTTGAAATCCCTGAAATAACTTTTACATCTGAATATCAAGATTCTTGTACGACAATTGCTTTGCAAACGGCTTTGTTTCTAACGACCGGAGATGTTGAAATTATTGGTTACGATGGATATAAAGGTAATATACTGTCTGAAAAAGAAGCTACATTAACTGCTGAAAATAGAACAATATTTATTGATTATGAAAAATTTAAAGGTGAAAGATTAGTTTCACTGACTCCAACCATATATAAAGAACTTAAAGTATTATCTATATATCAATTTGTTTAGTATGATTAAAAGGCATCAGTCATGATAAATAAAAATAAAATATGCTTTTTTCTTCCCACTCGTAAAGGAAGTCAGCGAGTAAAGAATAAAAATACTCGACCTTTCGCAAATAATGGAAGCTTACTCGAAAATAAATTAAAACAATTAATAGTAACTTCTAAAATTGATGAAATTATACTTTCAACAAATGATGAAGAATGTATTCGAATTGCTGAACCTTTCTTAAAAGAGTGTTCATTTTTTCGTATTGTCGAACGCCCGGAACATTTGTGTTTAGATACGACCAATCTTCAAGATTTAATTACGTATGTTCCTAACATAACGGATGCTAATCACATTTTATGGGGACATGTTACAACTCCAATAGTTGGAACAAATGATTATGACAATGCTATAGGTTTATATCTTGATAAATTGAAAGATGGATATGATTCATTGATTGGGGTAACGGAGTTTAAGAATTTTTTATTAAACGCACAAGGCAAAATAATTAATAACACGACGTCTTTGCCGTGGCCTCGTACTCAAGATTTAGAGTCTTTGTATGAAATTAATCATACAATGTTTTTAGCAAAACGAGAAATATATGTAGAACACAAAAATCGTATAGGAGAGCATCCTTATTTATTTGTAATGGATAAAATGAAAAGTTTTGATATTGATTGGGAAGAAGATTATCTTATTGCGGAACTGATTTATAAAAGTCTATATGATGAATGAATGTGTTAAAGTAGAATTAATATGAAGAGTTTGAGAAAAGTATTTTGGCCTTTAAAAATGAATTTTTTAAGATATTCTACTCGTAAAAATAATCTATGGTGTGTAGATGATATGGTTCAGTTTAGGAATAAATATGCAGGTCGGCGATGTTTTGTTATTGGAACCGGACCAAGTCTCACTGTCGCGGATCTGGAAGCTCTTTCTAATGAAATAACATTTGCATCTAATGGAATATATAAAATATTTCCGGAAACAGATTGGCGGCCTACTTTTTATTCCGTATCAGACGGGCAATATTACGAAAGTTTAGGAATTGAAAATATGGAGGAAGTTCAAAGACTTGAAAAATTTTATCCGTGGGATTTAACAAATAATCACCAACTACTTAATTGTCATTTCTTTTTCCGGCTAATGAAATTTGGCCGTAGGTTGCCCCGTTTTAGCGTTCGTGCCGACAAATATTTATATGAAGGAAGTACTGTGACTTATTTTATGTTACAGTTGGCAGCGTACATGGGTTTTAAGGAGATATATCTGTTAGGAATAGATTTTAGTTATTCGATTTCAGTAGATAATAAAGGACGTGTAATAAAAAACAAAGAAGCAAAAGACTACTTTACAAAAGGAGAAGATGCTTCCAAGAATCCTGTTCTCCCTAATTTACAAGCAAGCCTGTATTCATATCAAGCTGCTAATAAATATGCCGATTCTTTTGGATTTAAAATTTATAATGCAACTCGGGGAGGAAAATTAGAGGTGTTTGAACGTAAAAATTTGGATAGTGTGATATGATGGTTGAATTGATTACCTTTGCAAAGGCAAAGAATTCTCACTTAAAACAAAAAAGAGGAAAGAACAAATGAAAAAATATTTGGAAATCGGCATTTTTGAATTTTTATTTGCTTTATATCCTATATTGATCTATTACTCATATGGTATTGCTTATGCCGGTGATTTTTTATTAATTGCAATGGGTATGTATGCCTTATTTGTGAAAAGGAAGTCTCTATTATTATATCGTCCTCTACTGTTTTTGCTTATTTATATATTCATACATGAACTATTGCTTTTGTTTGTATTGGAAGATATCCCCGGATATTTTTTTAATGCAACAATAGTGATGTTGTTGAATTTTATATTAATAATGTGCATTGTGCCTGCTTTAAATGCCGACAAGCTGTATAACTCGCTGATGCTTGTAGGTATATTCTGCATGTTGGGCATGATATATCATTTTGTCTATATTTATTTTTTAGGACAACAAGTTTCTCCATTACAATTACCTTTTATGCCTGCCTTAGATGATACTTCACGTTACGCTAATGAGATTGTTATTCGACCAACTTCTTTTTTCCCGGAGCCGGCGGCGTATGTTGTATATATGATGGTGCCTTTGGCATGGAGCTTAATGCGAAAAAATATTTTTTTGGCGCTGCTTATTTCTCTAACAATTCTATTGTCTACATCAAGTAATGGCTTTTTTCAGGTTTTTTTGCTGTGGATTTTTTACGTGTTAACATTGAGAAAAGTAAAAATGAGATTTAAAGTGTCGGTTTTTTTTCTGATTGTTATTATGTTTTGGGCAGTAAATTCTTCTTCTTTTTTTGAAGCAGGCATTTCTAAAATAGAAGATACAGAATTTGGAGATAATGTGAGAGTTACAGCAGGTTTCAATTTTTATAAAAACTTGCCGGTTGAAAATAAGATTTTGGGTGTAAATGCTCCTAATCTTTCTGATTACGTAAAAAGTAATCCGGAAACAATCCGGGGATTTGCAGTTGATATATCAAAATCCGGGGCTGTCTATTTTCCTGTTTTTTGGGTCTTTATGTCAAAGTTTGGACTTATTGGAGGACTGTTATTGCTATATTTGTTCTTAAGTTTTTACAAATATGAAAAATTGAGAATCTATGTTTTTATTTGTCTTGTATCAATGTTCGTCCAATCTTTGGGGTTGGTATATCCATTGGTTTTTATGCTTACATATAGACAACAATTATTGAATAGTAAACGCCCTGTTATTAAAAATAATTTAGGCTACAATCAGTAAAATATTAATGAAATGATGAAACAAATCAGAGTATTAACCTTATGGTATGCTGGTAACATGGGCGCACAGTTACAAGCAATGGCCTTATGCCATTTTCTTAATAAGCAAGATGATGTTAATTGTCGTTTGCTGCGATATCATCCTGTAAATTCGGAGCGCTCGTGGCAATACCTGCCAAAACCTAAACATTGGAAGGATATTTTTAGAAATATAATTCTGTTTTTTCGAATAGATTTATTCTTGAAAAAGAAAAAGAAGAACAAATTGATGAAAAACTTCATAAAAAGGCATCAATTATTATCGAATGATGAATATTGGAGTTATGAAGAACTTCATAAAACGTCTCCTCAGGCAGATGTTTTTATAACAGGCAGTGATCAGGTCTGGAATTTTATACTGAGAAAAGATCCGGCTTATTTTCTTGATTTCATTTCTGATAATACAACTACAAAACGCATTTCTTATGCTCCAAGTATAGCTGATCCTTGGAGTGAAAAAGATTATGCAGATCTTAGTCGTTATTTAAATCATATTGATTGTTTGTCTGTTAGAGAAAAGAATGATATAGAAACTGTAGAAAAGTTATCCGGTAGAAAAGTATATCATGTATGTGATCCTGTTTTTTTGTTAGAATCATCCGTTTGGCAAAATTTAGCCATAATGCCAAGTTATAAAGGAGAATACATTTTTTGTTATTTTTTAAACCCTGACGGTTTAGCGTTGAAGCTGGTGGAAAAAGTAAAAAAATTAACACAATTACCTGTTATATATTTAAACCTTGACTTATTCCGAAAACTAAAAGCTGATTATACTTACGAAATTGCAGGCCCTTTGGAGTTTTTGGGATTTATTAATAATGCTAAATATGTGCTTACAAATTCTTATCATGGTTCTGCTTTTTCAATTATTTTTAAGAAAGATTTTTCTGTCGTTCGTAAAAATGTGTCGAATAATCGAATGCAATCTTTGTTCGATACCTTTGGGCTAAATAATCGTTTCCTTGATAATGAAAAAATTAATGATCTTAAATTAGAAGATTTGAAAGTTAATTATTCAATGAGTAAAGCTGCTGGTGAAAAATTTATTGAAGACTCAAAAAACTATTTATTAAGTTCAATTTAATGAAATCCAGATCAATAACATCTATTGCTATATCCTTCATAATGATTGGTAGTTATATGCTTTCTTTTGCTAAAGAAAGTTTAATGGCTAATTTTTTTGGAATAACCATGGAAATGGATGCTTATACAATAGCCATACAAATTCCCGTAGTATTATTTGCGTTTGTAGCTGTTGCCATCCGGTCGTTTGTGACTCCAATTTATTCCGATTGCTTGTATAATGAAGGGAAAAATTACGCCAATAGCTTTATAAGCAACTTATTAGGTGTATTATGCATCATTACTGTACTCTTCGTTTTATTGGGAGAAATAACAGCGGATTATATCATCTATGCTTTTGCTCCAGGTTTTTCTGCTGAAGGACATGCGATTGCAGTAAGCTTATTACGTATTATCCTCCCCAATATAATTTTTATAACACTAAATGATATATTTTCGGCCATTCTGAATGTTCACAGAAAAGCCCTTTATACCTCGTTAGCCGTTTATGTGTTAAATATTTGTTTAATTTTATGCGTTGTTTTTTTACATAGTAAATTCGGAATTTTGTCCGCAATAATTGGACAAATAGTAGGCAGTTTCATTCAATTAATGTATTTATTATTTTTGTCAAAAAAAATATTCTCTTACATACCGGTATTACGATTTAAGGATCCTAAGATTAAAGAATCAGCCAGGATGTCTATTCCTTTGATTTGGAGCATTAGTGCGGCAGAAGTGAATAACATGGTAAACAAGATAGTTGCCAGCACATTATTAACAGGATCCATTGCCGCACTAAATTATTCATCCAAATTAAACAGTGTTTTTATTGCTTTGATAGCGAACATAGTTTCTGTTATTCTTTATCCATATTATGCAGAGCTTGCAGCAAAAAGTGATTTTAAACGGTTGAACGAAGTTTGTAATTTTACTTTTGCGAGTTTTTCCATGATGGTATTACCACTGATGGTCTTGTTGTTGATTTTTAAATAAGAAATTGTAGAAATTGCTTTCGCTCGTGGAAAATTCGATGCTTCAGCTGTAGCTGTAACTCAGGATATTTTTACATATTATACGTTGGGATTATTGTTTATAGCGTTTAGAGGGCCTATTACACAAATTTTTTATGCGTTAAAAGACACTAAAACTCCGGCAATAAATGCAACTATTGGAGTTGTTCTTAATATTATTCTCAATGTGACTTTACCCCATTTCATGGGAGTTAATGGTTTAGCCCTTGCAACAAGTATCTCTGCCGCTTTCATTGTGGTTAACTTATTTATCAAGTTGTTAAGAAAAAGAGAAGATTTTGAAATGAATTACTTTTATACGTCTTTTAAGAAGATTTTGATTGCTGCCGCAGTAATGATGATTGCTATGTTGCTTTTGGAAAAATGGGTATATATGTCTAATGTTTATATAAAGCTAATCATCGGTTTTTTAATCGGGTTTGTTATCTATATATCAGCATTATGGATATTTAAAATACCTGCATTTTTCAAGTTGATGGCTAATTTTCAACTTTTTAAGAAGAAATCATTATGAAGATACTCTTTTTATCTCAATATATTACTATAGATGAAAATCGACTATTTTCTCGTAACAGGACAGGTTATGGATTGATGGTGAAGGATATTGCAATATCAGTGGCGAAAAATGAAGAAGTTGACTTACTTACTCTGTCGCATTTTAACCCTGAAATGAAATACGAAAAGATTCTTCTGCTTAAACATAGCCAGTGGGATGTTATTCGCTATTTTAATATTAAATATCTTATATGCTGGTTAAAATTCATTTACAAATACCCTGTTTCGTTTAAACGAAGTCTTTATTTGCTTTATTACTATATATCACTTGGATATACGAGCCATATTATGAAAAAAGGCAAATATGATTTTGTTCATATTCATGGACTCGGAGCGATTACAAATGAATATATAGAGCGTTGTAAATATCATACAATACCATTTCTTATTACTCTTCATGGGCTTAACGGTTTTAGTGATTCTGTAATGTTAGAAAGTTCGGAAAAACAGTATGAAAAAGATTTTTTACGACAAGCTGCAGAGGAAAAAATTTCAACAAACTTCATTAGCAGCGGGGATTTGCAAGTTGTAAATGAATTTTTGAAAAAAGAGTGTTCCAATTTCTATTTAATAAATAATGGATGTGAGATTTTTGAAATACCTGTCTTGATAGATGTAAGAAAAAAATATAATATTTCTCCCAATGATTATGTGTATGTATGTGTAGGTAATGTAACAGTAAGAAAAAACCAGATTCAAGCTTGTAGGGCTTATAATTTATTTCCCTCAAAAATAAAGGAACGGGTGAAAATCCTTTTTGTCGGAGGCTTATGTAATGGTTCGGAAGAAGTAATAAATTATATAAATATTAATCATTTGGAAAGTTCTCTTATCATTTGTGGGGTTGTGGACAAAGAAAGAATGGGCGATTATTATCAGGCAGCTAATGCTACAATACTTTTAAGTGTTTCTGAAGGGTTTGGATTGAGTATTATTGAAGGATTTGTATATGGTTTGCCTAATCTTACATTTTATGATTTGGGAGCAGTTAATGATGTATATGATTCGGATGCTATGATTGTTGTTGAAGATAGAAATGATGAGGCATTGGCAGAAGCAATGCTACAAATGATGAAACAAAATTGGGATAAGGAAAAGATAAAAAGGCATTCGCAGAAATTTTCATTAGAGAATATGGCCGGTAAATATATCGACCTTTATCGTAAAATTATAGAAGAAAGTCATGGACCGGTTTAAAATACTTAAATTTTTATCACATAATCTCCTGGCAACTAAAGGTACATTTGATATTCCACAACAAAAGCAAGAATATTATTTGTGGAAATTAAAGGAACCTAAAGATACTATTGAACGTTCCTATTTGCAATATAAATGCCAATTTTATTTTGTACCTGCATGGCGTCGACTTTTACTAAATACGATGTCTTTATTTGTGATTTGGATATGGATTTTAAAAATGTTTTTCTGCAAAAAAGAGAAAAAGGAATCTGTAGAAGCCATTATAGGTACTAAAGGTTATAGAGAAAAAATAATTCCTCCCTCTTTTGAAAAACGTTTTAATCAAATTCAGGAAGTAGACTGGACGGAAGGATCTTATATCAGTATGTGGGACTGGAATTTTTTGTTTGTAATAGCCAAACGGTATCCTATGTCGGGTTGGTTTTTGTTGAAGAATTTTATGAGAATTTCGAATTATAGTTTTATTATTGAACAATATAATCCTCAGTTTATTATAGACGACAATGAAAGTTCATTTACAAGTAGCATGCTTACAGAATATTGTCGTAAAAAAGGCATTCGACATATAGATATCATGCATGGAGAAAAACTTTATAACATTAGAGATAGCTTTTTTGAATTTGATGAAATTTATGTTTGGGATGAACATTATATACGTTTATTTCAAAAACTTAGGGCTAAAACAAATCAATACCATATAGAATTACCCCCTGCAATTCTTATAGATGCTGAAAAATTTCGACGGGAGGATTGTTATTGCGACCTGAAATATTATGCGACATACCAAACAAAAGATGAACTCAGGCAAATTCGTAAAATATTCGATGTTATTGAAAGTAAAGGGTTGAAATGTTGTTTGCGCCTGCATCCAAGATATAGTGATGTTGATGTAGTGAAACAATATTTTCGGCAAGACCAGATGGAAGCTTCGTATTTTACCATAGAAGAGAGCCTTGTTAATTGCCGTTATGTTGTAGGTTTATATTCAACAGTTTTGTTGCAAGGTTATTATATTAAAAAGGAACTAATTTTAGATGATGTGGTTTATGGTGAAACATTGAAAAAATTATATGAGTATGACTATCTATTGTTAAGTAAACCATATCGCTTGCTGTCTGAATTCATTTCAACAAATAATCAATCATAAAATATAAACGTATGTTTAATGAGTTAATTTCTAAGAAAAAAACTATGGCCATCGTAGGTCTGGGTTATGTAGGATTGCCGATAGCGTTGGAATTTGCCAAGAAGTTGTCGGTAATAGGATTCGATATCAATAAAAAACGCATTGATATGATGCGAAATCATATCGATCCATGTTTCGAATTAGCAAAAGAAGATTTTGAAAATTCCGATATTACATTTACGGCAGATATTAATGTGCTTAAAAATGCCAACTTTTTTATAATTGCAGTGCCTACACCTATTGATGAATATAATCAACCCGATTTGTCTCCTCTTATCAGCGCAAGCAAAACCGTAGGCAAGGTTTTGAAAAAAGGGGATTACGTTGTATATGAATCAACGGTGTATCCCGGTTGTACAGAGGAGGATTGTGTACCCGTTTTGGAAAAAGAATCGGGATTGAAATTCATCGAAGACTTTAAGGTTGGGTATTCTCCTGAAAGAATAAATCCGGGCGACAAGGTACACACTTTGACCAACACCGTTAAAATTGTTTCGGGTTGCGACCCCAAATCGCTGGATGAAATATCCAAAATCTACGAATTAATCATCACTCCAGGCGTTCACCGTGCACCCAATCTGAAAGTTGCCGAAGCCGGTAAAATCATTGAAAATACCCAGAGAGATGTCAACATTGCTTTAATGAACGAGTTATCCATTATTTTCAGTAGAATAGGGATCAATACTTTTGATGTGATAGAAGCGGCCGGCACTAAATGGAATTTCCTGAAATTTTACCCGGGCTTAGTCGGAGGACATTGCATAGGAGTAGATCCTTATTATCTGGTACACAAAGCTAAACAAAAAGGATACCATGCACAGCTGATAGATTCTGGTCGTTTCATTAACGATAGCATGGGCGGATACATTGCCAAACAAACCGTAAAAAAAATATTGGCAGCCGATAAGCATTTATTACAATCCCGCGTTTTAGTGATGGGATTTACTTTTAAGGAAAATGTAGCGGATATACGCAATTCGAAGGTTGCAGGTATTGTTAAAGAGTTACAATCATATAGAGTAGGTGTCGATGTCGTAGATCCTTATGCCGATGCTGAAGAATTGGCGCATGAATACCATATAGAGCTTAAAAAACAGCCGGAAGGAAAGTATGATGCTGTTATCGTTGCTGTAGCCCATAAGCAGTACAGGGATTATACCGAACAGGATTTTGCCGGACTTTTGAATGATAAGGGCATTTTAGTGGATGTAAAAGGTCTTTATAAGGATATGGTTAATAATTTTACTTATTGGAGTTTATAATGAAAAAAAGAATTTGTGTTATAGGAGGCGGCAGGTGGGGGCAAAATCATATCAAGACTTTAGCAAGTCTTGATTGCCTTACCGCGATTGTAGAAACTAACCCTGAAAGGTTAAATGAACTTTTGAAACAATACCCAGATGTAGTTGGATATACGGATGTGGATAAAGCCATTGCTGCCCATTATGATGGATACACCGTAGCAGCTCCGGCGGAACTTCACTACTCGATAGGAAAGAAAATAATAGAAAAGGGGTTAAATGTAATGATGGAAAAACCAATGACCTTAACAGCCCAACAATCAAAAGAGCTTGTGGAGCTTGCAAAAAAGACAGCTTCCCGATTGATGGTAGGCCATGTCATGCTGTTTCATCCCGCCATTCGTAAAATCAAAGAGATTATTGAAAGTGGAAGATTAGGAAAACTGTTTTATCTTTACTCCACTCGCCTCAATCTGGGAACAGTAAGAATGGAAGAAAGCGTATTTTCTTCCCTTGCGCCACATGATATTTCTGTGCTCGATTATCTGATTGGGAGTCCTGCTTGTAAAATTGAAGCAAAAGGAGTGAAGTTTCTTCAAAGCAAGATATATGATACTACTTTAGCGCAATTGGAATATCCGAACAATATACATGCTCATATTTATGTATCTTGGCTTCACCCCTTCAAACAACGGCTGTTGGTGGCAATAGGCAGTAAAGGCATGATATCAATTGACGATTCTACGCAAGACAAATCACTTTATTTTTACAATAAACGAATTGATTTTGAAAAAGGGATTCCTGTTCAGATTGAAAATCCGGACGAAATTATTCCTTATGAAAAGAAAATGCCTTTGGAAGAAGAATTGAAATATTTTGTGGAACATTTGGATTCTTCAATTGAGATAAATAGTGGAGAAGCTGGTTATGAAGTTGTTAAGGTATTGGAAACCGTGCAAAAATTAATAGAAAACAATGGAAAATGAAGATTATTTTATTCATCCCAGCAGCTATGTGGACGAAGGAGTAAAAATTGGAAAAGGAACAAAGATATGGCATTTTTCTCATATCCAGAAAGGGGTAATACTCGGAGAAAATTGCTCATTGGGACAAAACGTAAATGTTGCCAACAATGTAAAGGTTGGTAACGGCGTAAGAATCCAAAATAATGTATCGATATATGAAGGTGTTGAGTTGGAAGATAATGTTTTCTGCGGCCCTTCCTGTGTCTTTACAAATGTAACTACCCCAAGAGCCCATTTCCCCGTTCATGGTATTTATGCAAAAACCTTGATTAAAGAGGGAGCTTCTTTAGGAGCTAATTCAACCATTGTATGCGGACATACGGTTGGGAAAAGTGCGCTCATTGCCGCAGGTGCGGTAATTACTAAAGATGTGAAAGATTTTGCATTAATGGCAGGAGTTCCTGCGCTGCAAATAGGCTGGGTATGCGAATGTGGTGAACGTTTAGATAATTCGTATATTTGCAAGTGCAACAGAAAATATATAAAAGAAGATGATGTTTTAATTCAAATAAAATAAATACGTATGCAATTCAGAGATTTAAATAAACAATACCAGGTATTGAAAAATGAGATAGATGCAGCCATGATCAATGTGGCGGAATCGGGAGCTTTTATCATGGGCAAACCGGTTAAAGAACTGGAAGCAGAACTGGCAGAATACACAGGCGTAAAGCATTGTATTTCATGTGCCAACGGAACAGATGCTTTAACTCTTGGATTGAAAGCTTGGAACATCGGAAAAGGAGATGCCGTATTTGTTCCGGACTTTACTTTTTTCGCTACCGCGGAAGCCGTATCATTGGAAGGCGCTACTCCCGTATTTGTGGATGTAGATAAGGATACTTTCAATATGGATATAGCCGATTTGGAAAAGAAAATAGAGCAAACTATAATAGAAAGCAAATATACTCCCAAAGTGATTATTACTGTCGATCTGTTCGGACTTCCTGCCGATTACCCTGCGATAAGAAAAATTGCCGATAAATATCAGCTTTATATTTTAGAAGATGGTGCACAGGGATTTGGCGGTATGATTGGAGATAAACGGGCATGTAGTTTCGGACATATCTCTACTACTTCATTTTTCCCGGCAAAACCGTTGGGATGTTACGGCGATGGTGGAGCTGTATTTACAGACAATGACGAATGGGCTGTTTTGATGGATTCATACAGGGTACATGGTAAAGGAAAGGAAAAGTATGATAATGTTCGTATTGGAGTGAATTCTCGTTTAGATACTTTGCAGGCAGCCATATTAAAGGTTAAATTTAAGGCATTCTGGGAGTATGAGTTGACAGACATTAATAAGGCGGCAACTAAATATACGGAGAAGTTACAGGGAAAAGTAAAGACGCCGGTTATTCCCGAAGGCTATTACTCAAGCTGGGCGCAATATACCATCCAACTGGGCAATAAAGAAGAAAGGGATGCGCTCCAAATCCGGTTGAAAGAGCATGGGATTCCTACCATGATTTATTATACTACACCTATGCACGGGCAAACGGCATATAAAAACTTGAATATACCTGCCGGATATTGTCCGGTTGCAGAACAACTCTGCCATACGGTATTGTCCCTTCCGCTCCATCCTTATATTTCCGATGAGGATATAGAGAAAATAGCTAATCTGATTATCAGCTAATGTTTTTATTATGGCAAAGGCACATGTGCCAAATAAATTGTATAGCAAATAAATGTTTTATAAACAAAAAAATGTAAAGATGATAGAATATCAAAGATGCAAAAGATGTGTAATGGACAATATGTCGGACAAAGGAATTGTGTTTGACTCCAATGGATATTGCAACTATTGTAACGAAGCTCTAAATCGGATGTCAAAAGAATATTTCCCTGATGAAGCTGGAGGGAAAGAATTGGAGAAAATATTTGACAATATAAAAAACGAAGGAAGAGGTAAGAAGTATGATTGCTTGGTTGGAATTTCAGGAGGAGTAGATAGTTCTTATGTCGCTTATATGGGGTATTTGCATGGCTTAAGGATGTTAGCGGTGCATATAGATGATGGCATGGACAGCGAAATCGCCAAACAAAATATAAATAATTTGTGCAAGAAGGCAAATATTGAATTGGTGTTGATAAAACCGGATGTAAAAGAATATGCGGATTTGATTTTGTCTTTTTTTAAAGCTTCAGTGCCAAATTTAGCCATGCCTCAGGATAATATTCTTCTAAAAGCCTTATCTGATATTCAAAAAGAATACAAATTAAAATATTCGTTAAATGGCGCAAATTTTTCATTGGAATCCATTTTGGAACGATCGACCGGAATAAATGCAAGTGATAAAAAGCATATTTTATCAATTCATAAGCAATTTGGGGGAAATGCTATTTCAAAATTAAGATTTCAAACATTACTCGAAACATATATATCAGGACGTTATTTTTACAGAATAAAAAAGGTATTGCCTTTAAATTATATCAACTATACTTTGGAAAAAGCATTGATAGACCTGAAAGATTTTTCTGATTATGAATATTATGGAGGCAAACATTATGAAAGTATTTTGACACGATTTTTACAGTGTTATTATCTCCCGACAAAATTTGGATTCGATAAACGAAAATCCCATTATTCGAGCTTGATTGTTTCCGGTCAAATGGAAAGAGAGGAAGCTATAAAAAATTTGGAGTCGTCTCCATATATAAGCAATGATTTATTACAATCTGACATGAATTTCCTTGCAGATTATTTGGGCGTATCTCGTAAAGAATTTGATGCTATTGTTGAATTACCACCACGTCAACATTCGGATTATCCTATGTCTTCCTTAAATAAAATGGCAGGAATAGCTCGAAAATTTAGACATTATTTAGGATAAAAGTTAAGAAAAATGATTAACGCTATAATATCAATAATAGACATTGAAAGAATGATCGATTCTTTTCAGGGAAACATCATCAATAAAGACAAGTGCGTCTACAATTTGAAAATAGCTTCGATAAATGAGGCTACACAAAATTCATTAGTTTTCGTTGACAAACAAGCAAAAAATAAAGATAAATTAATTGCGGAAACATTGGCATGTGCTATCATTTGTGATTACATACCGGAAGATGAAACAATTTATAAGAACAAATGTCTGGTAGTTGTTGATAATCCCAAATTGTTTTTTGCAAAATTAGTCAATCAGCAATTAGTAGTATTTACACCACAAGTGCATCCAACAGCGATTATTAGCGCAAGTGCAAACGTTGCAAAAAGTTGTTATGTAGGGCCACATGTTGTTATTGGAGAATATGTCGAAATCGGAGAAAACACGTTTATTCATTCCAACTGCAGCATTTATGATAATGTAAAAATAGGAAAGGATGTTGTTGTGGATGCCGGTTGCATAATCGGGGCTGCGGGGTTCGGATTTGTTAGAAATGACGCGACAGGTGAACCTACAAGATTCCCTCAATTAGGTGGCGTTGTTATAGAAGATGACGTGGAGATAGGTGCGAACGTATGTATTGATAGAGGTGCTTTGCAGGATACTCTTATCCGTAAAGGGGTAAAAGTTGACAATTTAGTTCAGATTGCTCATAATGTTGAAATTGGAGAATATACCTATATTATGGGAACTACGGCTATTGGCGGAAGTACAATAATAGGAAAACAATGCTGGATTGCCCCGTCGCAAATTTTAAATAAAATATGTATTGGAGATGATGTTACAGTCGGTTATGGAGCTGTTGTCTTAAAATCTGTACCGTCGGGAGCAACATACATGGGTGATCCGGCTATGGATATTGCAGATTATTCCAAAATTCAATATAAACTTAAATCACAAATAAAATAAAAAATTATGGACTTACAATCTTATGTGAATAATTTCGCCGCACAATTTGACGAAACAGATGCAAGTGTTTTTACACCTGAAACTAAATTCCGGGATTTGGAAGAGTGGTCTTCACTTATAGCATTATCAGTAATCGCTATGGTTGACGAAGAATATGAAGTGAAAATTAAAGGAGACGATATCCGCAATTCAACAACAATTGAAGACTTATACAACATTGTTAAATCAAGAAAGTAATGGCTTTTTTAGAAATCAAGAATGTTGAAATAAAAGGATTATCTGCATGTGTACCTAAAGCAACAGAATATAATAAGAATTTTCAATTATTCACGCAAGAAGATGCTGAAAAATTCATAGCTTCAACCGGCATCGAACAGCGTCGAATAGTTGACGAATTCATTTGTACTTCAGATTTATGTTATCATGCAGCAGAGCAATTAATAAAAAACTTAAATTGGAATAAGTCGGAAATAGATTGTTTGGTATTTGTAACTCAAACTCCAGATTACATTTTACCGGCTACATCTTGTATTTTACAACAACGATTAGAATTAGGCATTGAATGTTATGCTATCGATATATCATCAGGTTGCTCAGGATGGGTGTATGGCTTAAGCGTGATAGCTGGGTTACTTTCTTCTTCAGGATTAAAAAAAGGTCTTTTACTATGTGGTGACACTATTTCAAAAATATGCTCTCCGTTAGATAAGAGTACGTATCCTTTATTTGGTGATGCCGGCACAGCCACCGCTTTAGAATTTAAGCACGGGGGGGGATTTAAATTTCACACCTCAACCGATGGGAATGGATTTAATGCAATAATTATTCCTGATGGCGGTTATCGAAACTTAATAAAAAATGAGTCATTGCTTATAAAACAAATAGAAGAGGGTATTGATAAAAATAATTTGCATCTATTCTTAGATGGAATGGATGTGTTTTCTTTCGGAACCTCTAAAGCGCCTCAAAGTGTAAACAACTTACTTGAACATTTTAGTTTAGATAAAGACACCATAGATTATTATGTTTTCCATCAAGCCAATATGTTCATGAATGAGAAAATTCGGAAAAAACTGAAACTGCCTGAAGAAAAAGTACCCTACTCATTAAAACAATTTGGTAATACGTCTTCTGCAACTATTCCCTTAACCATGGTTTCTGAGCTGGGAAATGTGCTTTCCAACTCAAAAAAAGAAATTCTTGCATGTGGTTTTGGTGTTGGCTTGTCATGGGGAAGCGTATGTTTTGAAGCAGACCATATAATATGTCCCACTATAATTGAAATATAATGTACAATCCATTTTCATTAGAACACAAAACGATACTGGTAACAGGTGCGGCTTCCGGTATCGGCAGAGCTATTTCCATTGAATGCTCAAAAATGAGAGCTCAACTAATAATAACAGACCGCAATGCAGAAAAACTAAAAGATACATTGTCTTTGATGGATAATCCTCATTTGCATCAAATGGTTTTAGCCGATTTGTTGAATGAGAAAGATATTGATGACCTCATAACGTCCATTCCAGACAAATTGGATGGGATTGTGCAATGTGCCGGAATCACGATTCCCAAACCGTTTCAATTCCTGTCGCGAGAGAATATTCATGATGTAATGAATGTAAATTTTGAAGCGCCGGTTATGCTCACGCAAGCCTTATTGAAAAAGAAAAAAATAGCAAATCCGGCTTCTATTGTTTTCATATCTTCAATAAATGGTGTTCTTTGTTCCAATCCCTCGGCAGCTGTTTATGCCGCTTCAAAAGGTGCGATTAATGGAATTGCAAAAACCTTGGCAATTGAATTTGCTACCAAAGGGATTCGAGTAAATTCCGTTAATCCGGGAATGGTTCATACAAATATTTATGAATCTGGTGTTATTACAGAAGAACAATTAAAAGAAGATATGAAAAGATATCCACTAAAACGTTATGGAAAACCGGAAGAAATTGCATACGCTGTTATCTATTTATTATCAGATGCCTCGCAATGGGTTACTGGAAGTAATTTAGTAATCGATGGAGGATATACTTTACTTTAAAAATTAAATTATGGATGCTTTTATTAAAGGAATATCATACTATCTCCCCGAAAAAGTACTTACCAATGAATTGTTGATTCAAGAATTTCCTGAATGGACTGTAGAAAAAGTTGCAGAAAAAATAGGTGTAAAAAAACGGCATATTGTTTCTGCTGATGAAACTGCTTTGGACATAGCTGAAAAAGCAGTAAATTTATTTTTTGAAGAACATAAAATAGAACGGTCAAGTATTGATTTTATTCTATTATGCACACAAAGTCCTGACTATTTTCTTCCTACTTCTGCTTGTATTTTGCAGGATCGAGTAGGATTACCTACAACTTGTGGTGCTTTGGATTTTAATTTGGGGTGTTCCGGTTTTGTGTATGGGCTATCTCTTGCCAAGGGCTTAATTGCAGGAAATATCGCCAAGAATGTATTGCTGATTACTTCCGAAACGTATTCGAAGTATCTTCACCCACGAGATAAAAGTAACAAAACCATATTCGGTGATGCTGCTGCGGCAACTTTAATCTCAACCGAAGGTATTGCCGAAATATGCGATTTCAGTTTAGGTACCGACGGTAAAGGTGTGAAAAATTTGATTGTGAAATCGGGAGCGCTTAGACAACCCACTAAATCGGATATAATTATTTATGATGATTCGGGAAATCCGATTTCAGATGACTATCTGTATATGAATGGCTCCGAAATTTTTTCATTTACATTGGAATCTGTACCACGACTTATTGAAGACACTTTGATAAAAAACTCAATGAAAAAGGAAGATATAGACATGTTTGTATTGCATCAGGCGAATAAATATATGATGGACTTTTTAAGAAAAAAAATGAAGATAGAGCTTGCCAAATTTTATTATTGTTTGGAAAATACAGGAAATACTGTATCTTCAACCATCCCTATTGCATTGAAAGAAGTAATGAGTGAGAACTCTATAAAGCAGGGTAACAAGGTTCTCATTGCAGGCTTTGGAGTGGGTTATTCTTGGGGAGGAACTGTATTGGCATTTTAATTAATCACAACGATGATAGACAGTTATAATAATATTTTAATACTAGCTCCTCATACGGATGATGGAGAACTTGGTGTGGGAGCAACAATCAATTACTTGATCGAAAAAGGAAAAAACGTGGTATATGCAGCTTTTTCAACTGCAGAACAATCTGTACCCGAAGGATTCCCCAAAGACATTCTGAAAACAGAAGTTCGCAATGCAACAAGTAAACTGGGTATTCATCCTGAAAACTTATTAATTTATAATTATGAGGTTCGTAAGTTGAGTTATGTTCGACAGGAAATATTGGAAACGTTGGTAAAGATAAGGAACAAATGTCCATTTGAAATGGTTTTTATGCCAAGCTTGCATGATATTCATCAAGACCACACAACAATTGCACAAGAGGCTGTTCGAGCATTCAAAAATACGACATTGTTAGGTTATGAACTCATTTGGAATAATCTCACTTTTAACACACAGTGTTTTATCAAATTAGAACAACGGCACATCGACGCCAAAATAGATGCACTGGAAGAATATAAATCCCAAGGAATCAGGAATTATTTATCACCGGAATTTATTACCTCCTTGGCTCGCACTCGAGGCGTACAGATTGGAAGTGAATATGCGGAAGCATTTGAAGTAATTCGGTTATTTTTGTAAAAAAAGCAAATATGAATATACTTTTAATCAATCATTATGCAGGAAGCCCAACATTGGGAATGGAATTTCGCCCGTATTATCTGGCAAAGGAATGGGTAAAGCAAGGTTACCGCGTTTGTATTGTGGCGGCTTCGTATTCTCATCTCAGAACAAATCAACCAAATGTTACGAAAGATTTTACCATTGAAATCGTAGAGGATATTAAATATATATGGCTGAAAACGCCACAATATTCATCATCTGGATTTAAACGTTTTCTGTCCATGCTTGTATTCGTTTTTAAATTGTACAAATACAGAAAAAAGATCGTACGAGAACTATTGCCTAATGTTGTTATTGCCTCTTCCACCTATCCATTAGATACTTATCCCGCTCGTGCAATTGCCAAAAAGGCGAAGGCAAAACTGTGTTTTGAATTGCATGATTTATGGCCTCTTTCTCCCATGTTGATTGGTGGATATTCCAAGTGGCATCCTTTTATTATGCTTATGCAAGCGGGAGAGAACTATGCTTGCAAGAAATCGGATGTAGTCGTTTCTTTGCTGGATAATGCCAAAGCACATTTGATGGAGCATGGGATGGCTGCCGAAAAATTTCATTGTGTTCCCAACGGTTTTCTTATGTTGGAATATCTCGAAAGAGAAGACATACCTGAGAAGCACAATAAGCTTATCAGCGAACTTAAACACCAAAATAAATTGTTGATTGGATATGCCGGTGGAATTAATCCGTCGAATGCCATGCATGTGCTTGTTAAAGCTGCGAAAAAATTAACATCAAATAAAAACCTTGCTTTTGTTTTGGTTGGAAAAGGGAATGAATGTATTAGGTTAAATCAATTCGCAAAAGACCATAACTTGGATAATGTTTTTATTTTAGAGCCTATCAAAAAAAAGGCTGTTTTAACACTTTTAGCTAAAATGGATATTTTGTACATTGGAGGGATAAAATCCGAGCTACATAAACATGGTGCTGCTGCAAACAAATTAACCGATTATATGTTATCAGCAAAGCCTATTGTTCTGTCAGCAGATGCTAATGAAAACAACTTAGTTACACATCTCTCATGTGGAATAACTGTTCCTGCTGAAGATGTAAATGCAGTAACGAATGCTATTGAAAAACTTATAAATTGTACGGAACAAGAACGTTTAGAAATGGGGCAGAGAGGTTTTGATCATGCTTATAATCATTTGAATTATGAGGCATTGGCTCAAGAGTTCATTAAGGCAATGCAGACTATATAGATGATTATTCAACCCCTTTTTAAATCAAAAATAAAATGGTATTAAAAATTCTTTTTGATAAATTTGCTTCTTTGGGGGGATTGTTGTTCCTTTGGCCTTTTTTGTTGATAGTAGCTATTTTGATTAAAATTAAAATGCCGAATGGACCGGTAATATTTAGCCAAAAAAGAGTTGGCCGGTATGGTCATCTTTTCATAATGTATAAATTCCGCACAATGACGGTTGCTCATGACGGTTCATCTATTTCTGTTAAAGGAGAAAACCGCATAACGCCTTTAGGAGCTACATTAAGAAAATATAAATTAGATGAGTTACCTGAATTATGGAATGTATTGATCGGTGATATGAGTTTTGTTGGCCCTCGTCCGGATGTTCCGGGATATGCAGACAAATTACAAGGAAAAGATAGAGATATTTTGAAATTAAAACCAGGTATCACAGGACCTGCCAGTTTGAAATATAAAAATGAAGAAGAAATATTAGCTTTGCAAAATAATCCTCAAAAATATAATGATGAAGTTATTTTTCCAGATAAAGTTAAAGTTAACTTGGTATATTTAGAGAATTGGAGTTTTTGGCTTGATATAAAAATTATTTTTTGCACTATTTTCAGGCATCAATTAAAAAATCAAATCACTAGTGGGCACTTAAATTAAACAATCGTTCTTTGAAATTCTTTGTAAATCACAATTTGAAGAGATTTTAGTTGTATGACGATTTGAAATGACAACATATTTTTTAGCTTTGCCCAAAAGTAAAAGACATGAATTACGGCAAATACATCTTCGCACAACTTACAGATTTTCTACCCCGCAGAATCTTTGACGGTATTGTAGAAAAATATCACGGGAACAAAAAAGTCAGGAATTTTACCTGTTGGAATCAAATGCTGTGTATGGCCTTCGGTCAACTTACGGCCAGAGATAGCATGCGAGATTCCTGTTTTCCGCAATGAGGCACCCAAAAAATTATTTTTCGCAGCAGTGTCAGCGGTGGGATTTGCCGTCCATCATAGTACCATATCGTATAGCATCTGTTGTTTGTTGTCCATGTTCAAAATTTTAGATGTGTTTTTCTTTGAATATGGAAAACGATAAGATATACGATTTCTTTAGTGAAACTTTGATTTTTGATAATGAAAAACGAAGTTAAATACTTTAATAGACTTGTTGATAGCATCTTAGATGAGTGGAAAAGTGAAGATAATCATAAGCCTAGGTTATAAAGTTTCGGAAGCTCTTACTGTTAGATACAGGTGTTTTTCAACGCTTGCGTGGAATGCAACTATCTGATATTCTGCTTAGGAATGTTTTTTAAAACACAGTAAAAATATTGAAAATGTATAAAACTTTCTTCAAATATTTCATAGATTTTTCCATTTCTTTATTAGGGTTGATTTGTATCTCTCCTATTTTCATCTTTGTAACAATATGCTTGCTTACCGCCAATTCAGGCAACCTATTTTTCTTTCAATCCCGTCCGGGGAAAAATGCAAAGATATTTAAGGTTATCAAATTTAAAACCATGAATGATAAAAAAGACATTCATGGAAAACTATTACCCGACTCAGAACGTTTGACCGCCATTGGAAAATTTATCCGCAAAACATCGTTAGACGAAATACCACAATTATTCAATGTTGTAAAAGGCGACATGAGTTTGATTGGTCCGCGACCTTTAATGGTCAGTTATTTACCGCTTTATTCAAAAGAACAACTTAGGCGTCATGATGTTAGACCCGGCATTACAGGATGGGCGCAAATAAACGGTAGAAATTCGATTTCCTGGACAAAAAAGTTTGAATTAGATGTTTATTATTTAGGGATACTCGGTAAATAGGGTCTGCTGATAAATACACAATATGGTTATAATCAGTATTTTATAATACATTTTCACGATAAAAGTGCAAGGAAATTTAGCAAAAACACGCAAAAACCTTGCATCTGAAAATTCAGCCAATTTAGTTTGTATAACTTTCTGTTCAAAAAAATCAATTTTCATGTCTAAACACACGAAAGAA
>Ga0123357_10001187_pt1 | contig 27175 bp, 23 predicted proteins | sample TergutEmb28metaG_FD_89873 | JGI IMG/M metagenome (GOLD analysis project Ga0123357, IMG submission 89873) | Embiratermes neotenicus P4 segment gut microbial communities from Petit-Saut dam, French Guiana - Emb289 P4 | ecosystem: Host-associated > Arthropoda: Insects > Digestive system > Gut ...
AAAGATCCCGACGCGCTCAATAATCTTATAAACGAACATACTTACGCGGCCCAGATAAAAGAATACCGGGGCCTGCTGCGCAAGTATTTAAAAGACACCGAAGATCCGCAGGAAGATAATTTTAACAATGATATAAAATAATTTTACAACGAACCGCACTAACAGACACGAAAAGTCCGGAAGAGTCTCTCACGGAGCGCACTGAGTACACGGAGCAGCACAGAGTAAGGAAGAAATTTGTTAAAATTATCTCTTTATTGAACCGATCATAACACCCTTGACGAAATATTTTTGCAAATTAAAAAAATACACGTACTCCGCTCCCTTGTGCGACGCCGACAAATACCAGCGACGCGAAACAGGGAACCACTGTTATAGATGCAAAAAAATAATTTCTTTCTTCGTTCTGTTCTCACCTAAAATAAAAATCAGGAAATGATACTCGTTGGCGCAAGGCTGCTGCGGGCCCCAATATTCGGCAGCCGGTGTTCTATGGCCGCAAGAGAAATTTCAATATCTTCTTCAGCTTCCTCGGGACTAAAACATCCTACCGTAACCATATCGATGGGACGGAGTACATTCCAGTTAAACGTGAGCCCCACATACGGTGATACACGGCCTGCTGCCATAGGCTTTATTGTCATGACGGGTTTTTTTGCTTTATGGATTATCTTGATTACCGATTCAATTTCAATCTGCATTAAAAAACCCATACAATTGAATAGCTGGATATAAGTCTGTACATCATATTCGTTAAGATCGCTGAATTGTAATACCTCGGGCATATGCGCGCTCAGTCCGGGGATTAATCCTGCCTGACGAATCATATCCAGATAATCCGGAAGCCTGTCCATGGTTTTTTTTTGCTTGTTCATTAATTTCTCACAGCTCGAATGGTGAAGAAGGCAAAACGTCGTTCCGATTTCAGCGCTGCGCTTCAGGAACTTTTGACACTCCTCTCTGGCTTCTTTGGTATCATCTACATTAAGAGCCGGAGTATCTATTATTACCAGTTTCGTTCCCAGTTTTTCTTCCGCCTTTAGAACTTTCGCGGCAGATTCCGGCTTCATGCAGAAGCCGCCCATAATGGCATTGACGCCATGTTTTACAAAAGCTCCGATTAACGGTGTATAGGAATCAACGTCGCTGTATTTCTGTTTGATAACGGAATCAGCCGCCGTGCTTGTGTGACTGAAACCCGCGACCCAATTGGTACCGATGATCATCCTGGATAGCGAGACACCGGCAATTGTAGTTTGTGGAAATGCCATATAAAACTCCTCTTAATTATTTTATGTACTAAAACTGACGATGCCCGAAAAGTTTAAAAACTTGTCCGGACATCATCTTTAATGACCTTTTTACCGCGCTGCCATCATTCTGTCGTATGCCGTCTGGTAAATCTCCAAATAACGCGGCAATCCCATCTTGATGAACTGCTGCTGGAATTGATCCCACTCGGCGTCTACGGTACCTTTAACGATCCATTGCGCAAGAGTATTCATAATAAATGTGTTGATTGCCGTCCCCATGGGCTGGAGCTCGTTCATTTCGGCATCGGTAAAAACAAAATTCGGTATGGGATTCTTTTCAAACCAGGAATCTTTGATTATATCGTTGTTTTTCTTGTCGAGGTCCATCGCCGGTACGGGGACCAAATTTTTTGGCCGGTAAAATTCAGCGCCTAATCCGTTGGAAATGGAATATCTGAATTCATCCGGATTAACTCCGGGAGGTACCGGCGCGAAATCATACATATACGGCGAACCAGGAGCGGGCGGAATCAGGTATTTTCCCAATTCGCCGTACATCTGCTGGGCGGTCAGTTCAGGTTTGTAGAATTCGTTGATCCAGCGGATTGCGATTTCGGGTATTTTGCAGGTTGCCGACATGGACGGTCCGCTGCCCGGGCCGCCCACAACCGAATTTTTGTGCACAAGAGGATTCTCTCCATTGGGACCTTTTAAGAACAATGTTGTATACTCAGGTTCCTTTTTTGGTCCGTAATTGTTTGAAATGGAAAAACCTATACTGGCGCCGATTTCCTTTGCCTGGCACGCGGCAAAAAGCTGCTGGCGGTTATACGTAAAACTCTCCGGGTCTATCAGTCCATCCTTGTATAAATTGGCAAGGTACCTTACGCCGTCTCTGAAGGCGGGCATGGTGAAGGTGTGTACCAGTTTACCGTTTACGACCATCAAATGATCGTTGCTCTCGGAGACGCCAAACGGGAAAAACATGATATACAGGCCGGTAAAAGAATATGCCGGAGCTCCTTCCTCATAACTAAAGGCAAAGGGAATTTCATCATTTGGATTACCATTGCCGTTCGCGTCTTTTGCCTTGAATTCTTTTAATACATTGTAAAAATCGGTTACAGTTACGGGTACTTTTAGCCCGAGGTTGTCACACCACTGCTTGTTGATGTACAGATCGGGGGGGCTTAAATAAACATACATGGGGTCCTGCATGTTCGCCAGAGCATACCACTTGCCGCTATCCGGATTGGTCATCATGCCATAGGAATCAGGATAGGTTTGCATCGCTGCCTGAATATCCGGCGCGTAATTTTTGATCAGATCATTGAGCGGCATGAGCTGCCCCTGGTTACCGTAGTAATTAGCCATATTGCCTATAGCCGCCAGAAATACATCGGGCAACTGGTTTGTAGCAAAGGCAAGCTGCCTCTTGTCATTGGCATCACTGGCGTTCCATTCAACCCAGTTGATCTTCACATTGGTCTTTTTCTCAAGATCGATGAAGTATGCGTATTCGGCCACCGAACGGTTGTGCTGGGGCCGTTTTACCACTTGTACCGAAAGATTCACAGGTTGTATCGCGATAGGATAACCGGTAAGGTTCATATTCGCGACTTGTCCGCCCGCACTGGCGCCGCTCCCCGAGGACGCTCCGCTACTGCTCTGTGCACCGCCGCCAAATAACGGCGCCGCGAGACAGAAGACCAGCAAAAATGCTGATCCCAAAACGATTTTTTTCTTCATTTACGTGCTCTCCTTAGAGTAATAAAAATTTAATGGTTAATTCCAAAACCAGTCTGGTCCATGAATTAATCCAATTTCAACCTTTAATCGAGCCGATCATAACACCCTTGACAAAATATTTTTGCAGGGCCGGGTACAGCACCAGCACCGGCAGGCTGGCCACGATAATTACACCGTACTTTATCTGTTCGGCCGTCCTGATTGCCGCTTCGACGGAATCAATATCGCCGATCATATCCATTTGAGCCTGACTCTGTATAAGAATACTGCGCAGGATGAGCTGCAGGGGGAAAAGTTTTTTATCATCCAGGAAAATCATAGCGTCGAAAAATTCATTCCAGTTGCTTACACCGTAGAACAGTATCATTACCGCGATAATGGCCGAGGAAATCGGCACAACGATTAAAAAGAAAAATTTCCAGTTAGCGCAGCCATCAATCCGCGCTGCGTCCAAAAGTTCATCCGGTATGGTACTCTCGAAAAATGACCTGGCTATGGTCAGGTTATAGGCGGCAATTGCCGCCGGAAAGATCATCGCCCAGATAGTATTGACCATCCCCAGACTCCGTACGGTCATATACCTGGGAATAAGTCCCCCCGAAAATATCATGGTAAAAATAACCAGCTTCATCAAAATGCCGCGTCCCGCAAGATCCTTGCGGGAAAGCGAGTAGGCTGCGAGCAGTGTCGTAATAACGCTTAATGTGGTTCCGGTAACTGTGTAAAAAATACTATTTCTGTAACCCAGCCATATACTGTTATCCTTCATTATGCGCTGATACCCTTCAAAGGTGATATGTAAGGGCCACAGCCACACCTTGCCGGCCATTACATCAATAGGATCGCTGAAGGATGCAATTATAATAAAATAAAGCGGATAAGCCACAAGCAGGATTATGATCACCATTATGGCATAGTTAATAATATCGAAAATCAAATCGGTGGGTAATTTTTTGACTGTTTTTCTCATAAGCCGAACGTTATTATCAGCGTTACTCAATCTATTTACCCCCTACCACAGGCTGCTTTGATCAAGCGCCCTGGCTATCCGGTTTACCAAAACAATAAGTATCAGGTTGACTACCGAATTAAAAAGTCCGACCGCGGTGGCGTACTCGAAGCGGTACTGTAAAAGCCCCGCCTTGTAAACATATGTAGGGATAATTTCCGACGCACTGATATTAAGACTGGTCTGCATCAGGAAAGCTTTCTGAAAACCGATATTCATGATACGTCCCGCGTTAAGGATAAGCAGGATAATGGCGGTGGGCAGAATACCGGGTATATCAATGTGGAATATACGCTGAAGTTTGCTCGCGCCGTCCACCATGGCGGCCTCGTGTAAATCGGGGCTGATATTGGCGAGAGCAGCGAGATAAATGATGGTGCCATAACCGGTATTCTGCCAAACCCCTGACCATACATAGATATGGGCAAAAGCCGTGCTTTCACCGAAGAAAAAATAAGGTTTGCCTCCTATGTTGCGTATAATAAAGTTTACAATACCGGTACTCGGTGACAGAAAGACGTATAAAACACCAACCAGTACTATAACTGAAATAAAGTGCGGCGCGTAAGTTATGGTCTGGACTACTTTCTGAAACCGCTTTGCGGGAATCTGATTGATAAGTAGGGCAAGCACAAACGGAATTATCGTGTGCGTGATAAGCTGGTATAAACTTATATAGAGTGTGTTTCCGATAATCTGCCAGAACTGATAATAATTAAAGAAATCAATAAAATTTTTAAACCCAATGAAAGGACTGCGCCAAATACCCAAAACCGCATTGTATTTTTTAAAAGCGAGCTGTATGCCTGCCATTGGAACATAGTGGAATATAACAAAGTATAAAATAGCCGGAATCAGAAAAATATAAAGGTCAATATTACGTGTAATCTTAACGCCAAGTTTGGTATCTTTTTGTGAAGCCAGGTACTTATTCATCATCATATGTCTCCAAAAAATTGCAATGCCGCCAACAATGACTTCATATATGGCATTTATTTTTTCTCATTGCCTGGGAAGATACCGCGGAGCGCCATACCGGTTTGGTCTATTGCCGTGAACGTCACCATATGGAGAAACATCACCGTATGGATCTTTATAGCGAGCCATCATTTCGTATATTTTTCCGCGAAGTATACTCCGTTCTTCTTTAAAAACAGGATCATCAATTATATTTTTCATTTCATCGGGATCGTTTTCGAGATCATACATTTCGTCAAAGTCAAAACCGTTAAACATATACTTAAAACGGCCATTAATTACCATACGCTGAGTAACGAAAAATTCGCATCCATAACCCGCACAAAAAGCTATGTTTTCCCAGGAATCGTCACAGGGATTTTCAAACAACGGCCTTAAGGAATGTCCATGATTGCTTTTAAGGGGTGCAGCGCCCGCATAGTCCAGAAACGTATACGGCATATAATGTGTCATAATAAGCTTATCGCAGACAACACCAGCAGGAACAACACCGGGATATTTTACCACCCCGGGAACTTTCCATACCTCCTCGTAAGGCATCCAGCTCTTGCTCCACATTCTGTGTGCGCCCAGCATGTCACCGTGATCAGCTGTAAACATTATTATGGTATCATCTTCCAGTCCGGTTTCTTTTAAAGTAGTCAGGATACGGCCTATCTGGTCATCAATCTGCGTACAGAACGCGTAATAATACCGCCGGCTCTCAATTACATCTTCAGGAGTAATGTCGCCCCAAATACCCGATTCCCGCCGGTGCATTCCTGGTTTTCCTTCAAAGGAATCATAGTAACTTTTGGGTAAATTAATATGAACGTCCTTATACAAATCAAGGTAATGTTTATGCGGCGTGTATGGATCGTGGGGTTCCGGAAAATGAGCAGTAATGTGCCAGGGTTTATCATCCTTTGAATATGCTTTAATCATTTCAATTACACTTGCCGCCAGCCTGTGGGTGGGTAAATCATCCATATCACCTTCATAATATCCCCAACACATAAAGGGATCGCTTCCCGGCCATTTAAAATTTTTTACAGGAGTCAGCCTTAGGGTATTTTTAGATTTTGGCTGGGGACGGATATGCGTGTAATCTTGTGGTTTTAGATAATCCTGGTTCACAGCGTTAAAATGGCCCATTTCTTCATAGCCAAAATCCAGCGGTGAACGCAGTCTGGAAGCATGCCATTTGCCGTTAAAGCCGACCTTATATCCAGCTTCACATAAATTTTTGGCATAGCTTTCTACATTAGGATACATGTCTCTCGTAATTGACGGATCTGAATGGTTCTGCGTAAACATACCATTAAGCCAGGGATACGAGCCTGTAACCCACATGGCGCGTACCGGACAGCATACCGGCATTGGCGTATATGTCCTGGGAAAATGCATACCTTCAGAAATGAGTTTTTTTAAATTTGGTAAAATACACTCGCTATCCGGATACAGGAATACTCCCTGTAAATGATCTGTAGTAATCCAAAGTATATTCGGCCGTTTTTTCTTTTCCATAATTATAATTGCACAACTTTCTTTTCGGCCGCAGCCTTTTTGATGCTATCAATGATAAGTATAGATTTATATCCATCTTCAAAGCCTGCACCCTGCGGTTCAAGATCATCGTTATGTGCAATACAGTTGAGAAAATAAGCAATTTCATTGATATGAGCATTTTCCCATCCAACAATGTGCCCTCTAGGCCACCAGACATCCATAAAAGGATGGTTCTTGTCAGCCTGTGTCACATTGATCCTTGTAAAACCGCTGAGTTCCTGTAAGGGGCTTTCTTTATAAAACACATCAAGATAATTTAGATTTTCGAGATCAAATGCAATACTTCCTCTGGAACAGGAAATTTCCCAGGTAAGTTTATTTTTTCTGCCGGCAGCGATTTTTGAAGCTCGCAGCAGGCCGGTAGCGCCATTGTCAAAATTGACCATAGCCAGCATATCTTCATCCTTATCTATCCGTACCTTGCCTTCCCGGGAATCTCTGAATTCATTATAAGTACGCATAATACCGCTTACATCAATAATTTCGCCTACCAGGTACCGGGCCATATCAATAATATGACACCCAATCCCCAGAGCTGCTCCTGATCCTTTAGAACCATAAGCAAACGGCAAATTTTCTAATTTCGTATCTTCCTCATACGCATCATCCTGTAAATATGATCCGTTAAAATGATATACCCTGCCCATTTTACCGCTTTTAATTAAATTCCTTGCCAATGTAACAGCACTGCAGAAGCGGTAATTAAAGCCGCACATGGCCTTAACACCAGCCTTTTTTGCAGCTTCAAGCATTTCAAAAGCGTCGCTGCTTTTGAGAGCCAGAGGTTTTTCACACAGTACATGCTTGCCATTTTTTAAAGCTTCCAGCGCTACTTCTTTGTGAAGCGTATCGGAAATACAAATATCAACTACATCTATATCATTGCTTTCAACAATTTCCCTGTAACCTTCACAGCTGCGTGAAAACCCGTAACGTGCAGCAGCTGCGGAGGCTTCTTGTGCTGTAGAAGCACCCAGCATTACCAGCTCTGGTGTATAAGCTTCCGGGTCATAAATACAGCGAATGGAATGATACGCGTTTGAATGGACCTTTCCCATAAAACCGCCGCCAACAAGGCCTATACGGATAGGTTTCTTATGTGCCAAAAATTTTGAATATTCATTCATACGCACCTCAAAAATTTTATAAAAAAGGTCATAATTTTGGTAACGATACCATAATTATTATTATATTATATCTCATAAAAGTTACCTGTCAATCTTTTTTTTTAAAAATTTATTAAAAAATTCTAATAAAAATAAGAAATAAATAGATAAATTATCCAAAATCTCCAATTAATGAAATACTTTTTTAATAAATTTATAATTTTATCTCCAATTGACAATAACCGATGATATTATTAATATCTTTTTATGATATCGTTATCATAAAGAAAGATGCCGTAACTATAAATATGACTACTATTAAAGACATAGCTGAAAAAACAAATTTATCAAAGTCCACAGTTGTAAGGGTTATTAATAACAGTGCTTATGTAACAGCCGAAAATCGTGCAAAAATTGAAAATGCGATCGCAGAACTGAATTATATGCCCAATAAATTAGCCCAGGGATTAAAAAATAAAAAATCCAGGATGATAGGTCACATATTACCTGTATCAAATGAAAATCCATTTTTTTCATTAATCGCGTGTAATGTGGAAGAATATGCAAATAGACTTGAATATAGTGTTTTAACCAAATTTACTTATGGTTCCAATATAAATATAAATCTAATGGTAAAAGATCTGATGGGACACATGGTCAGCGGAATAATAATAACATCATTACCTTCAAAAATAGATCTAAAAATCCTGGAAAAATACAAAATACCTTTGGTAATAATAGAACGTGCCGAAAAAATTGATGAAACAGATAAAATTCTATTAAATGCTTTTAAGGGATCATTTGATGCAACAAACATGCTAATTGAAAATGGACATAAAAAAATAGTATTTATCGGCCGTGAACCTATACACGATGTTGAATGTGATAGATATGAAGGTTACATCCAGGCTATGCAAAAAACTTTTGGAAAAATACCGCATAATTGCATCAGACAGGTTAAGGGATATACAATAGAAGACGGCTATAATGCCGCAAAGGATATCTTTAAAAATTCAGAAAGACCAACAGCTTTTTTTTGCAGCAGCGATATATTGGCAGTCGGAGCAATGCAATTTTTTTATGAAAAAGATATGAAAATTCCTGATGATATTTCTATAATAGGTTTTGGTAATACCTATTCTGCAATTGTACCGCCGACAATTTCCACGGTTGCCAACAATTTCGGTGAAATTGGAAAAAATGCAATAGATATGATAATTGAACATATTGAAAATAAACGAACATATTTAAAAAAATTGATAATCGATCCATATATAATCGACAGGGGTTCCGTAAAAAATATAAAAAAGTAATTCTCACAGTTTTATACAGTATAAATCACAATTCGAAAAAAATAAAAACAAAAACCGCGCCGGGGCGCACCCCGGCATTTATTTTACTTTGCAGCTATCATTCTTTCGTAAACCTTTTGGTTGATTTCCATGTAGCGGGGCAGCTTCATCCTTACAAGCTGCTGCTGCACCTGATCCCATTCCTGGTCAACTGTTCCCTTTACTATCCACTGGGCAAGGGTGTTCATGCAGAAGGTATTGAGCTCGGTCTGCATGGCCTGAATTTCGTCAAGTTCGCTCTGGTTGTAAACAAAGTTAGGCAGGGGCTCTTTGGTAAAATAAGCGGCTTTGGCGTCATCGCTTTGTTTTTTTAAGGCATCATTATCGGTCAGCGGGAACATATTCAAACCTTTGTAAAACTCGGCGCCCAATGCGTCGCATGTTGAGAAGCGGTATTCGTCAAGGTTCATCCCTGCCGGAACAGGCGCGAAATCATAAAGCAGGGGCGGGTTTTTGGACGGAATAAGGTACATACCCAGATTACCGTACATTTGTTCAGCGGCAAGCTGCGGTTTGTAAAATTCATTTATCCAGCGGATCGCAATCTCCGGAATTTTGCACGCGGAAGAAATTGCCGGACCGCTGCCGGGGCCGCCGGCTCCCGCGTTCATGTGTGCCACTGGATTCTGCCCGTCGGGGCCTTTAAGATAAAGCGTTGTATAGTCGGGAGTTTTTTCCGGGCCAAAGTTGTTTGTAATTGCGTAACCTATGCTCGATCCGATTTCCTTGGCTTTGCAGGCGGCAAAAAGCTGCTGCCGGTTCATTGTAAAGCTTTCCGGATCAATAAGTCCGTCCTTGTACATCTGGGCCAGCATGCGCACTCCGTCCCTGAACTGCGGCATGGTAAATGTATGCTGAAGTTTCCCGTTTACAACCATTAAGTGGTTATTGTTCTCGGCGACACCAAACGGGAAAAATAAAATGTAAAGTCCGGTATATGAATACTGGGGAGCGCCTTCCTGATACGTAAAAGAAAACGGAATCTCGTCATTTGGGTTGCCGTTTCCATTGGCATCCCTGGCTTTGAATTCCTTGAGCACATTATAATAATCCGTAATGGTTTCCGGAACCTTGAGGCCCAGATTGTCGCACCATTTTTTATTAATATATAAATCAGGATCACTGAAGATAATGTACATGGGATCGCGTATCTGTACCATCGCGTACCAATTACCGTTATCGGGGTTGGCCATCATTCCGTAGGAATCCGGGTATTGATTAAGAACCTTAAGCATATCCGGTGCGTAATTTTTAATAAGATCGTTAAGCGGTAAAAGCTGGCCCTGGCTCCCATAATAATTCGTATCGTTGCCGGCCGAAAGCGGCAGGAACACATCCGGAAGCTGGTTGGTGGCAAACGCCAGACGCCTCTTGTCATTTGCGTCCCCGGTCTCCCATTCTATCCAGTTGATTTTAACATTGGTCTGTTTTTCAAGTGCAATAAAGTAGGCGAAGTCCGCTACCGAACGGTTATGCTGCGGCCTTTTTGTCACCGCTACCGACAAGTTCGCGGTCTGGACGGCTATGGGGTAACCGGTCAGGTTCATGTTCGCAACTTTACCGCCGGCTGCTGAACCGCCGGCTGCCGCGCCGCTCTGCCCGCCGGATGCAAAAATTTGCGGAACTGTCAGACAGACAGTCAGCGTAAAAACCGAAAATAATACCAGAAATTTTTTCATAAAATACTCCTTAAAAAATTTTGAAATCCAGGCAAATATATCTCAATATTTTTACTTTTAACTTTTTACCTTATCCTTTTATCGAACCAATCATTACGCCTTTGACAAAATACTTTTGCAGCGCCGGGTACAGTATAAGTACAGGCAGGCTTGCCACAATTATTACACCGTACTTGATTTGTTCCGCTGTCCTGATGGCCGCCTCAACAGATTCAATGTCGTCGATCATGTTGGTTTGGGCCTGGCTCTGGATAAGGATGCTGCGCAGTATTAACTGCAGCGGGTACAGTTTTTTATTGTCCAGGAAGATCATCGCATCAAAAAATTCATTCCAGTTGCCTACGCCGTAGAACAAAATCAAAACGGCGATTATTGCCGATGATATTGGTATTACAATTGAGACAAAGAATTTTCTGTTGCTGCAGCCGTCAATGCGCGATGCATCCAGCAGTTCCTCAGGGATCGTACTTTCAAAAAACGATCTAGCTATGGTCAGGTTATAGGCGCCTATCGCTGACGGTATGATCATCGCCCATATGGTATTTACCATTCCAAGATTCCTCACAGTCAGGTACCTGGGAATCAGGCCTCCGGAAAATATCATGGTAAAAATAATCAGCTTCATCAAAATACCGCGCCCGATTAAATCCTTGCGAGACAGGGAATAGGCGCCAAGCAGCGTACAGACGACACTAAGCGAAGTACCTGTAACCGTATAAAAAATACTGTTGCGGTAACCAAGCCAGATACTGCTGTCCCTCATAATGCGCTGGTAGCCTTCAAACGTTATGGTCATGGGCCATAACCAAACCTTGCCTGCCATAACCTCGATCGGGTCGCTAAAGGAAGCGATAATAATAAAATACAGCGGATACGCGATTATCAGGATCAGCACAACCATGATGGCGTTGTTGATTATATCAAATACCAGATCCCCGCCTGACACTCTGACCCTTTTGGACGAACGGCCGCTAATATTACGATTGTTCATTTACCGCCCTCCTACCACAGACTGCTTTGATCGAGGGATTTGGCTATCCGGTTAACAGTTACTATCAATAACAGGTTGACCACTGAATTGAACAGACCCACCGCTGTCGCGTATTCAAACCGGTACTGCTGTAAACCGGCCTTGTATACATAGGTTGGTATGATCTCGGACGCGCTTATGTTAAGACTGGTCTGCATTAAGAAGGCTTTCTGAAAACCGATGTTCATGATGCGGCCGGTATTCAGAATCAAAATAATAATCGCAGTGGGCAGAATGCCCGGTATGTCAATGTGGCGGATGCGCTGAATTTTGCTGGCCCCGTCAACCATCGCCGCTTCGTGCAGATCCGGGCTTATGTTGGAAAGGGCCGCGAGATAAATTATGGTGCCATAGCCGGAGTTCTGCCAGACACCTGACCAAACATAAACATGGGAGAACGCCCCGCTCTCACCAAAAAAGAAATAAGGGCTGCCTCCAAAAAACTTTATGATGAAATTTATAAGGCCTGTACTGGGAGACATAAATACGTAGAGAATACCCACAAGTACAATAACGGAAATAAAGTGCGGGGCGTAGGTGATCGTCTGGACCGCTTTTTGAAACCGTTTGGATGGCATCTGGTTGATAAGCAACGCCAGAATAAACGGAATTATGGTATTGGCAAAAAGCTGGTAAAAACTAAGGCTTACGGTATTCCAGATGATCTGCCAGAACTGGTAGTAATTGAAGAAGTCGATAAATTGCTTGAAGCCTATCCAGGGACTGCGCCAGATTCCAAGCACGGCATTGTATTTTTTGAAGGCGAGCTGGATACCGGCCATGGGCACATAATGGAAAACAATAAAATATAAGACAGTAGGAACAAGGAAAATATAAAGGTCAATGTTTTTGTAAATCTTTACGCCGAGTTTATCATATTTTTTAAACGGTTTTGGCATGCATTACCCCTAAGGTAGATGATATAATTGAAGCGTTTCAAATGTCAACCAAATATTTTAACTCAGCGTAAATAGATACAGGCTCAGGCGGCAGCCTGTCCAATTACCCCTTGAGAGCCCCGATCATAATCCCTTTGACAAAATATTTCTGTAAAAAAGGATATACCATCAGTATGGGTATGGTCGAAATAACGATTACCGCGTATTTTACAAGTTCCTGGAAATTTCCCCTGTCCACATTGTCAACTTCTATAAGCATATCGTTTGTGTTGTTGATTATTAGTATTTCCCTGATAATTAACTGCAGGGGAAAAAGCAGCCGGTTCTTGAGGTAAATGCTGGCCGGAAACCACGAGTTCCAGCTTCCTACCGAATAGAACAGCACCATAACTGCCATTACGGGCACAGAAAGCGGTATCACAATACGGGTTAAAATGGTCAGATCATTGGCTCCGTCTATGTATGCGCTTTCTTCAAGACTTGCCGGTATTCCCATAAACGATGTCCGCATTACTATCAGGTTCCAGGTTGATATGGCGCCGGGCAGCAATAAAGCCCAGCGCGTGTTAAGCATCCCCAGCATCCTTACAACAAGATACATCGGGATAAGCCCTCCGCTGAAGTACATTGTAATTACAACCATAACCATCATCGGAGTCTTCCAGTAAAGGTTTCTGCGCGAAAGGACAAACGCAAAGATTGTAGTCAGGATCATGCTGATCAATGTGCCGATAATTACATAAAAAATTGTGTTCACATATCCCATGGGAATATTGGGATTGGCGAATACGAGTTTGTATCCGCCGAATGTAAATCCAAGCGGTCCCAATAACAGACCCCGGTGGGCAGCAAGCCGGTTGGGATCACTGAACGATGCAAATACCACATACAGCATGGGATAAAGCGTTACTATAACAAGCAGAATCATAAAGAGGTAATTACAGAAGTTAAAAATTCTTTCTCCCAGCGTTAACCGTTTAATGCTCATTTGCGCAGTTCCTCCCCGGTTACCATAAACTGGATTCCGTCAGTTTGTTGCTTAGTTTATTGGACGAGATAAGCAGCGCAAAATTGATTACAGAATTAAATAGTCCAACCGCAGACGCAAAACTGTAATCGCCGTTAAGCAATCCCCTTCTGTATACGTAAGTTGAAATTACATCCGCTGTTTCATATGTATTGGCGTTATACAGCAGCAGTATTTTTTCGTACCCGACGCTCATCAGACTGCCGATCCTAAGTATAAGCAGGATCATTATGGTCGGAATAATACCGGGCAGCGTTACATGCCACGCCTGCCGCAGCCGCCCGGCTCCGTCCACCATGGCGGCGTCATATAGTTCAAGATCGATATTGGAAAGAGCGGCAAGATAAATTATTGTACCCCACCCTACCGACTGCCAAATTCCTGAGCCTACGTATATCGGTCTGAAGTATTTTGGATCCAGCAGAAATATTGTAGGCTTACCGCCAAACGCGGTGATAATATTGTTGATTAATCCGTTGTATGAAAAAAAATCCATTATCATGCCGCATACAACGATGATTGAAATAAAATGCGGTATGTAGGTGATTGTCTGGACAATGCGTTTGAAACTCCTGCTGCGGATTTCGTTGAGCAGGAGAGCCAGGATAATCGGCGCGGGGAAAGCGAAAATAAGTTCCAATACGCTGATAGCGACAGTGTTGCGCACCAGCCTGGAAAAATAAATGCTTTTAAAAAACGAAATAAAATTTTCAAAACCAACCCACGGGCTGCCCATTATTCCAAGGGACGGCCTGTAGGTTTTAAAGGCGATGATTGCGCCGTACATCGGCATATAGTGGAAAATAATATAGTAAGCAATACCAAGAACCGCGAGCAGATAGACAAGATGGTTCTTTCTAAAATCCCTGCGGATTAATGCCAAACGTCCCCTGTCCGTCTGCGGCCGCGCTGAAATTGTTTTATTCGGAATATTGGTTTTACTCATTAATGCTTATTATAACTTTGGACGTAGTGTCCCTTTCAAGTCTGCACATGTCCAGTCCGCGCCCAACCTGGTCAAACGGCAGCTTGTGCGAAATAATTTTTTCCAGGCCAAACTTCCCGCTCTCCGCCCACTGGACGCATTTTTGCGCGGCAATCCTGGCCGATGGCACTCCCCGCGGTCCCGGCAAAAGAAGGCCGGCGTCCGTCAGTTCATGCTCCCGGGTTTTCCAGTCAAACGGCGGAACCCCGTACCTGATAATTAAGGTGTTTTTGGCGCCAAGCGCTATCATGTCTTTAACAACATCTCCACCGGTCGCGTCAATAATAACATTCGGTTTTTTGCCCAGGAATGAAATTACTTTTTCTATATAACCGGCTTCGTCAGAACTAAAGGCGGCGTCCGCTCCCATTTCAAGTGATTTTTTAAGTCTGAATTCCCTTCTGCCGACTCCGATAACCTTGGCGGCTCCCATCATTTTTGCCGTCCTGTGATAAATCAAACCAGCAGGGCCCAATCCAAAAATAACGACATTGCTGTCTTTGTTAATGGAAGGAACCCCTTCCGCAGAAAAAAGCATCCTGGCCGAACCGATTACCATTTCCATCATCGCCGCAACGTCATTGCTGACACTGTCATTGATTGCGTGAACCGCCGACTTTACTGTATCAAGTATAAGGTAATCGGCAAAAGCCTTGCCCCTTGTTGTCCAGTAAACAACCCTGTCGCCGATTTTGAAATTTTTAACATCAGCGCCCAATTCTGTAATACGTCCGGTACATTCATGCCCAATTATAAAAGGGAATTTATAATTGGGCCAATCTTTCTCCGGAGTATCAGTTGCGTATATCTTGTTGTCGGTAGTGTTGCAGATCGCTCCGCTTATTACCTTAATTTTTATTTCTGACGGAGCCGAAATTTCCGGTTCATCAACCTGCATAATTGCAACATCGCAATTACCGCGCACAACAGCAGCTCTCATTTTTTTATCACCCATATTTAAGCTCCATCAGTTAATCATAAAACACTAATACCTGCAATATCCGCTTATTTAATTATACCTGTAAATTTGGCATAAGCGTCATTGTGTTTTGCGAGTACATCGTCAATACCCATTTTTTTGATATTCGCAACGTAAGCATCCCACGATGACAGCGGCTCCTGCCCCATCATAAACTTAAGATACATTTCGTCTACGTATGTTCTTACATCGGTCATAATTTTATTTACTGCCTGGGTATCGGCCGGGGGCAGTTCGTACGAAGGACGGAGACCGTCATAATTCCCGGAACCGTCCCATACCTTGCGGGCGGCTGTTTCTACATTGCTCCAGTCCAGGAAGTAACATTCGTAGGGATCGGTAAGGAAAGGAGAATTCCTTCCGCAGTACTTGGTCGCGAGAGCCGCAAATGCGCCTGCTGGATTGTTGGTCAACAGCGCAGTTGCTACAGGATTACCCTGGGCGTTGCGTGTGTAGGATTCTCCCTCGTTGCCGTAGGAAATTAAGATCGAGCCTTCCGGTGAATACATATAATCAAACATTTTGCAGATTTCCGCGGCATATTTGGTTTTTGCAGAAACCGCAGTCCACATACCTGGACGGACCGATTCAGACTGCTGCCTAAAACGGAGTGTCTGATTTGCGGTTAATTTAGGATACGGAGTCGCGACAAGGCCTGCGCCTGGAGTATTTTTGGAAATCTCCGCATTGTAAGCGCCGAAATGCTCCGCAGAAGAACCGGTAAACGCTCCGTAAATTCCGTTAACCGCTTTTGATTTATAGGTAGGAACATCAATGGCGGCAAATTCTGGATCTATAAGGCCTTCTGAATACCATTTGCTAAAGTTGGCCAGGAACTGCCTGTACCCGTCTTCAATGGGGCCGTAATGGATCTTTTTATCAGTTCCAACATAAAAATCTTTAATAACATCCCACGCGCCGATAAAAATACCGTAAGTGGGGAATGTAGGATCTTTTTCAAATCCAAGGGGAATCTGAACGCCGTTGGCTTTAAATGTCTTTAATACATTGTACCATTCGTCAATCGTAGTAGGAATATTCAGATTCATTTTGTCAATGTAATCCTTGCGGATAATCGGTCCGGCCCAGCAGGATTCATCAATGTAGAATTTGGTAAAAGCCCAGTATTTGCCCGAACCGGTCTTCATTAACGCGTCCAGTTTGGCTGGATTGTCATTAAGAAGTTTTCTCATGTTGGGCATATTGTTGTTAAAATACGGGGTAAGATCCATAATCACTTTGTCATTGATAAGACCGTCAAGCCCGCCGGCAACATTTTTCCAACCGTTATTATACTGTATGATATCCGGCAGGTCTCCTGACGCCAGCAGCAGGTTAAAAGCTTCGGCTGCCGCGACTGACGGATGATCAAACTCAATATTGATGTTCGCAATTTTTTCCATGTTTTGCCACATGGATTTCTCTGCAAAACTCTTCATTACCTGGGATTCCTGGGCATTCATTACAGCCCAATATTTAACGGTAATCGGAGTCTTGAGCGGGAGACCAAGCTGGGTCATGGTCGGTGTTACATTCACCTGGGAAGCAGTGGAACCGCCCGCAGCGCCGGTTCCCGAACCTGCAGCCTGGCCGCCGCTGCCCCATACAACAGAAGCCGCAATTAAACCGATAACCAATATTATCGAAATCCGTTTATTCATATCTTCCTCCTGGAATTTATTAATTTAATGAAATTATACAATTGAAACGTTTCAATTGTCAAGGAAAATATAATAAAATGTTAAAAACGAGCTTTTTCATAAAATTAAAAAAAAACTCATTATATGGTAAAAACTTAAGATTTAACAAAAAAGTCTTGTATTCTGCGCATGGGCCGATCCAAATACCTTCATTTGGAGCATAACCTGTTCATTTTTTATTGGAAACTCCGCACCCGCGGTCAGGCTAGCATGGAGAGCCCTGTAATAAGTCAGGCCTTTGGCGTTGAATTCGAACTGCTGCGGAGCAAGTGAACCGCTGTCCATTGTCCAGCTATCCTCGTAAAACTCCAGTTTTTCCCGGCAGTATATTGGCTCGCCTTTTTCGTTGCGTAGGGTTCCGGGTTCCAGTTTAAGCGGAGGCGCTTCTAAAGGTTTAAAATATTTCCATTTTAACGATGTCTCGCTGCCGTACAATGTACCCTGGGTTCCATGGATTAAAAAAGTCTGGGACGGAAAAGCATTGCAGGCCGAGAACTGCAGATCGGCAGCCGGAGCGCCGGGAGAACGGAGGATCAATTTTACATAATCTTCTCCGTTGCCCGCGTAATTGGCCCGATCAAAACAGGCAAAGACTTCGATATTCTGCGGAAACTGCATTAAGGCAAGGGCCCAGTCAAGATAATGCGGCCCCTTGTTAAGCAGTACGCCGGCGTTATCTTCGTGCACAGTTTGCCAGTCCCATCGCCGTTCAAAACCGTCATTGACGATATTGATCGCAACGACACGCCCCAAAACTCCGGACGCGATAATCTCCTGTATCTTAATAAACCCGGGAGCAAAACGGTATTGCTGGAAGACGAAGAATTTATTGTCGGTCTCTGCCGCGGTATCAAGTACAGTCTGGAATTCCCGGTCGTCTTTTGCGGCAGGTTTCTCGCAAAGTACATTGAACCCGTGTTTTAAAAGATCCCTGCTTATTGGTGCATGGTTGTGGCTAAAAGATGAATTGACAACCAGGTCAATTTCGTTATGTCCAAACAGCGCGGTGTACTCCGGGAAAACAGGCACATTCATTTCACGCTTAATCATTTCGCGGCGCTGTTCGTCGCCGTCTATGTAAGCGGCAATTTCGAAAAGCTCCGGAAGCTGCTTTTGAAGATTCGTATGAATGTTTCTGCCGCTTCTGCCGTAGCCAATAATGGCGGTTTTTAATTTCTTCATTTTAGTTATCAATGAAAATTATTTTTTTCATAAGTTCGACATACTCCGGGAAAGCGATCGAACAATCATCAAGTTCCGGATGCCATTTCTTTTCCCATTCAAGGGACAGGTAACCGCCGTAATTGGACGCGGAAAGCAGGGCAACGTGCATCGCTATGGGAGTTGTGCCTTTTCCCAGATTGGTAAGCTGCCATTCGCCGTTAATTTTTTTTGCATCTTTGATGTGGACATGTTTGGTGTACTTGCGGATAAAACCAAAAAATTCAATAAAGTTGTCTTCATAAACTTTATACGAATGTTCAATATCCCAAATAACGGCGAATTTGGGATGCTCAAAAAATTTAAAAATATCTTTGAAGCTTTCTACCCTGTTGAAATTACCGTGGACTTCTACAAGAGGGGTAACCTTTTTGCCTTCGCTGTAACGGTACACTTCCAACCAGCCTTTGGCAATCTGGCGCAGGGTATTTTCGCGCTCCGCACCGGTGTCCGGCAGCTTGTCTCCGAATATCCTTATAAAAGGAACGCCGATTGATTCCGCCATATCAATGGCTGCCTTGGCTTCTGCCAGGCCGGCGTCCCATTTTGCGGCGTCATGAAAATTTGCGGATGTTCCCAGGTTAATAATCTCCAGATTGTGATCTTCCAGACGCTTTTTTGTGTCCTTCCATTGCGAAGGCTGGAAATACTTAATTTTGGCAACATCCATTTCGCCTTCGATCCCGCGAATCTCGATACCTTTAAAGCCCATCTTTTGGCCGTTTTCCAAAATCTGCGCAAATGTCCAGTCCGGACATCCCAGAGTGCTGAACGCAAGCTTCATATTACCTCCTTGGAACAAATAATTCCTGTATGGTTTATTATTTTCCCATAAATTTCGCATAAGCCGCATTGCGTATTGCAATTGCGTTATCTATACCCATATTTTTAATATTTTGCACATATGCATTAAAATTGGAAAGCGGTTCCTGCCCCATAATGAACTTAAGGAACATTTCATCAACATAGGTATTAACATCCGCCATTATTTTACTCACGGTTTGGGCATCGGCCGCAGGCAGTGTATATGAAGGCGCCATACCGTCTGCCTTCGCGGAATCCTGCCAAATCTGACGGGCTGATGTTTGGGAATTATCCCAGTCCAGGAAATAACATTCATAGGGATCGGTAAGGAAGGGTGAATTACGGCCGCAATATTTAAAAACAATAGTACCGAAATCCGCCAGCGGGTTACTTGTCAGGAGCGCTGTAGCCACAGGATTACCCTGGGCGTTGAGCGTATAGGATTCTCCCTCATTACCGTAGGTAACGAGCATTGAACCTTCAGGCGAGAACATATAATCAAACATCCTGCAAATTTCGGATGCGTACTTTGTTTTGGCAGACAGGGCTACATTCATTCCTCCGCGGACATCTTCGGATTTTTGCCGGAATCGCAGTACCTGGTCTGCGGTTAGTTTTGGATAAGGCGCTGCAACAAGACCGGCTCCGGGTATTGTTTTGGCAAGTTCCGTATTGGCAGAACCAAAATTGGCCGACGAAACCCCGGTAAAAGCGCCATAAATGCCTGTTGCTCCTTTTCTCCTGTAAGTCGCGTCATCAATTGCCATAAATTCCGGGTCTATCAATCCTTCTGAATACCATTTATTCATCATTGTCAGGAATTGCCGGTAACCGTCTTCAATGGGGCCAAAATGAATATTTCCGTCTGTTCCGACATAATATCCCTTGATAAGACCGTACGCGCCTATAAACATGGCATATCCGCCAAAAGTGGCTGCGTTGTTTACATATTCAAAACCAAAAGGTACAGATACTCCGTTATTCTTGAATGTCGTTAATACATTATACCAATCATCAATAGTCACCGGTACACTTAAATTCCATTTACTCAGCAAATCTTTTCTGAGCATAGGTCCGGCCCAGCAGGATTCGTCTATGTATATCTTGGTAAAGCACCAATACCTGCCCTCCCCCGTTCTAAGCAGTGAGCCTATTACAGGATTGTCGCTAATGATTTTTGACATATTGGGCATATCCGTTTTTAAATACGGACTCAAATCCAGTATCATCTTGTCATTAATCAATGCATCAACACCGCCGGAAACATTATTGAGATTATACTGAATGACATCCGGCAAATCTCCGCTTGCCAGCAGAAGGTTAATCGCTTCGCCCGCAGCGACAGAAGGATGTTCAAATTCAATATGTATATTGGATATTTTTTCCATATTTTGCCACATGGATTTTTCAGAATAACTTCTCAATACCTGCGCTTCCGCGGCGCTCATTACGGCCCAATACTTAATCGTAATGGGATTCTTGAGCGGAAAACCGAGCTGCGCCATTGCGGGCGTGACTTTTACACCGGACGCAGTTCCCTGTGCTGCTGTACCTGCAGACGGACTGCCAGCCTGGCTGCCGCTGCTCCATACCGGTGATGTTAGAAGAACTAACACAACTAACGCAAACAAAACACGATTTTTCATATTGCTTTCTCCTTGAGATATATTAAAAAAAGTATAAATTGAAACGTTTCAGCTGTCAAATAAAAAAACCATAAAAAATAAAAAAACAGGAAACTTGACAGTAAAATACAGGTATGGTTGAATAAAGATTATAAATTCTGCAGGAGGGAATCATGTATAAAGCATTATCAACAGGATTATTAGGATTTCCGGGCAGGTCTGTCCAGGATGACATTCCGCTGGCGGTTAAATACAGCTATAAGGGTTTGATGATCGATGTAAAAGCGGCAAAAGCCGCCTATGCTCCTTCAGAACTAGCTGGGATTTTGGAAAAAAATAAACTGATACCTGCGGCTTTTGGACTTCCGCTGGATTTCCGCAAAGACCGGGAAACTTTTGAAAGCGGTTTAAAGAACCTTGCCGCGTTCTGTGAATACGCAAAGTCAATCAATATGACACGCTGCAATACCTGGATAATGCCTTGCAGTGATACACTGGATTATAAATCCAATTTTGAACTGCACAGAGAAAGGTTGACTGCTGCGGCAAAGATTATGGAAGGTTACGGCATACGGCTTGGACTGGAATTTGTAGGGCCCAAAACTTTACGCCAGGGCAAGGCATTTGAATTTATCCATGACCTTGCCGGACTTGATGAACTCCTGGACGCAATCGGAACACACAATGTTGGTTATCTGATGGACGTTTTCCACTGGGACACAGCCGGCCAAAAATTCGGCGACTTTAAAAAAATCACCAACGAAAAGGTTGTGGTTGTCCACATCAACGACGGCGTAAAAGGAATTCCCCTGGATGAACAATTGGACGGCAAGCGTGAACTCCCTGGCGCCACCGGTGTCCTGCGGATTAATGAATTTATGAAAGGTCTGCAGGAAATAAAGTACGACGGCCCGGTCATGGTGGAGCCGTTCAGCGCCGCGCTCAAAGCCATGCCTGTTGAGGACGCAGTAAAAGCAACAAAGGCTGCTACCGACAAGGTCTGGCCGGAGTAATTAAATACAGCGAAAATTAAGAATGATGAAATATAAAGGATATGCCGGAAAGGCAGAATATGATGATGAAGCTGAAGTATTTTACGGTGAAGTAATTGGTCTAAGAGATGTTGTTACCTTCAGGGGTACAAGTGTTAAAGAAATGCAAAAATCATTCAGGGAAAGTATTGACGAATATCTGGATTTTTGCAAACGCATGAATAAATCTCCTGATATACCTGCCTCAGGCCGATTAATAATCAGGATACCGCCTGAATTACATTCAAATGCTGCTATAACAGCTAAATCTGAAGGAAGAAGTCTCAATAACTGGGTTGCCGATGCAGTCAGAGAAAAATTATTGGCGAAATCAAGTTAAATAGGGAATAACAGTGAGCCGGCTATCATTTAAAACATTCTGCATAGAAAAATACGCTGATCATAAATCTATACTTAGCAGCGATGTTTACAAACTGTTTGTAAAAAACGGTATTATCCAAATGCTGGATGATGATTATGAAATACTGCACGGCCACGGTTTTGAATATGTAATCGGTGATATCGATCAAATCCTGAATAGCTGTCAAATCCCGGAAAACAGCCGCCCATGATTTTATACCACGGCGGAACGGAAATTATTACCGCGCCGGAAATCAGGTTTAACCCGGCAGGCCGGGAGTAATTATGGCGCACGGAACAATCAGGGCATCGACATTAAAAACCATCATTCCCATGGTCATGGAACGATTCAAATGCAGCGAAAATAACGCTTTAAAAATCTTTTACGAATCCCACATCGGCGAATGCTACTCTGACGACAGCACCGGCCTGTACGGACAAGGCGCGCTCTACGTTTTTTCGTTATTATGCGAAGAGCTGGAACCCGTTTACAGCGGGGACCGCCCGCTGTAAACGCGACACATTTCCAATTTCTACTTTCTAATTTCTCCTTTCCCACTCCCCACTTACTACTTAATCTCCCACACACTCCGTAAACGCAGGGTCCCGGGTTTACCGCTCAGTATTTTTACTTTTTTCTCCCCGGCGTTCATGTCAAAGTAATTGTCCGACAGCAGCAGGTCTTCGTTCCTGTTGCGGATTTCTACACTTTTGGCATAGGCGCTCGCCTTTACTGTAATGGTATCGCCTTCAACTGTATATGAGAGTTTTGGATCAACCCAGTGAAAGTACTTGGGCAGCGAGAAGATCACTGTGCCTTCAGAGATCACTTCCTTACCGTCAAGAAGATGATAGCTTAAGTACTCGTCATTTACGGCGATGTCGGGAACATCAACCTTGTCCAGCCATACGGCGCTCAGGGCCGGCAGAATAACGGGAACGGATTTTTCCTTTAACACCTTCGCGTTCTTGTCCCGGATTTCCCAGCGGACAGTAAGTTTCATTTCTTCCAGAGTTTCGTTGGCCGCGGAAAGACGGAAGCTTTTTTCAATTTTGGCTTTGATCCGCGGCTGCAGGTTGGGATTGGAGCCTCCGTCAAGCAGTCCTTTTTCTTCGCAGGAGATCATTACGGGACGGTAGAAACGTTTGGCGTAATAATGAAGTGCCTTCCACCTGAAGTAATAATCTATTGACGCCCACGACGCTACAGGCCACGCGTCATTTACCTGCCAGTACATCGTTCCCATGCAGCGGCCTCTGTTCCGGCGCCAGTGTTCTACACCGTATTTGATGGCCTCTGCCTGCGCAAGCTGGGTGGTATAAAGAATCGTGTCAAAGTCACTGGGCAAAAGGAAAATATGGCTCATATAATTAAGGATCTTCGCGTTGCCTTCGTAATTGCGCTGATGTCTTTCCATAATGTATGAATAAACATTCCTGTCTTCCGGAAGAGTAAAACTTTCAACCGTTTTGAGCGCAGGCATGGAAGAAATTCCGAATTCGGATGTATAGCGGAAGAACTGGTTCCTGTAATCCGAATAAGGTTTGTTGCCGTGCCAGACCGTCCAGTAGTGCATGTCACCGCGGTTAGGATCCTGGGGATCGTCAAAGGCGCCGCCCGATGAAGGGCTTGAGGGCCAGTAAAAGGTTACCGGATCGTTTTCGTTTAAAATTTCAGGAATTATGTATTCAAAGATTTTGTGGAAGTTGCTTTTTTGAACAGGAGACAATTTTACATCGGGCCACCTGGTATACATTGTCTCAAGCTCGTTGTTGCCGCAGTAAAGGCCAAGACAGGCGTGATGGCGGATCCGCTTGATGTTGTCTTCAAGTTCCATGCGGATGTTATGATCGAACTCCGGAGTAAGCTCATATGCAGCGCAGGCAAACATTAGGTCCAGCCAGACGATGAGCCCAAGCTCGTCGCAGATATCGAAGAAGTAATCATCCGGATAATAGCCGCCGCCCCAGACCCGGATAATATTGTAGTTGGCAGCTGCGCATTGTTCCAGCAGCTTTCTGGTCCTTTTGGCGTTTACCCTGGGAAGAATATAATCCTCCGGAATGTAATTGGCGCCCATGCCGAAGATTTTCTTTCCGTTGACTTCGTGCGCAAAACTTTCGCCCCACTTGTCCTTCTGCCTGCTGATGGTCAGGGTCCGAAGTCCGACGCGGTGTTCCCAAACATCAAGCTCCGCGCCTTTGGCCGAAAGCAGAATTACCTTTACGGTATAAAGGGGCTGAATTTTAAGGGGCTGTGTGCCGGGAAGCTGTGAACTTTCAGCATTGTTTACCAGACCGTTCGGCCACCAGAGTTCCGGATTTTTTATGCTGATGGTTTCCGGAGAATTATCAAATTCTTCTATTTTGCCTTTTGGGTCTGTTATAAATACCTTATACGAACAGGAAGCCCCGTTTTTTACAGAATGCTGATTTATAAATACCTCGACCTGTATACCGAGATCAACGGAATCCTTGCGGTGTTTCTGCGTAACGAACACATTGTCAATCCTGGCGCTGTTAAATCCCACAAGTTTTATATCGCGCCAGATTCCCGCATCCGGCAGCCTGGGTCCGTGATCCCAGCCAAAACTGCAGTGGCATTTGCGCAGGTGGGGAAAGCCGTAAAGTGAATGGTCAACACTGTGGACATAACATTTATCAAAGGCGCTGTTCACAAAATTTATGGGCGATCGCAGAATTACGCGAAGCTGGTTACCTTCACCCTTTAATAAATCCTTGACATCGAATTCCCACGTACGGTGCATATTATCGGCTTTGCCAAGATCAACGCCGTTAAGGGAGATCTCGGCCAGGGTATCAAGGCCTTCAAAACGGAGCAGAACGTTTTCCATGCCCAGCATTTTATGTGTTACAGAAAAACCGGCAATATATTCGTAATCCTTTTCCATAAGAACAAACGCCTTGTCTTCGTTGTCCCGCCAGTACGGATCCTCCATTTTTTTATTAAGCAGCAGATCATTGTAAACTGAACCCGGAACAACTGCCGGTATCCATTCCGCGGATTTTTGGGAAGCATCGCTTATCTGCCTCATCTTCCAGTTCTCATGAATTTTTTGAACCATCATAATAATTCTCCTCCGGATATTTTTATGCACTCCGCCATTGCGCGGCCTGTATGGTAAATGCCTTTCCACGGATTGCCGATGTTTGAAATTATAGGATTTCCCTTTCTGTCCAATAGCTGTCTTGATTCAAAGAACGGTTCAATCAAAAAATGCTTTTTAATGAAATCCCATGTCTTCCCGAAATATTCGCAGTAAATCTCATCGCCAAAACGCAGGAAGCCGTTTAAGTAACCGGCCATTGCTTCGAAGTTTTGCCACCATTCCTTGTCAGTCACAAGGACCGGCCCGTCCGCGATGCCGTCGCGGTAAATGCCGCCGTTCTCATTGTCATAACCGTGCTTTATCGAATGATCAAGCAGACGTTTAAAAATCAGGGCTCTGTCATCCGGAACGCTGATGCCCAGCGCCTGGTAGGCGGCGTACATGAGCCAGCTTAGCTCGACATTATGCCCGTACGAAGTTGTATCTGCAGGATTTTCGATCTTCTCGTTTGTCTCCCGCTCCGCGTTCCAGGTCCGGTAAATATTTATCGCGGGGATTTTATTAAATGCCCTGTCAAACTGGTTAAACCCGTATCCGCCTTCATTGACCATACGCAGTAAAATTAAATCAATTACCTCCAGAAGTTTACGCCGGTGAATTTCCAGTCCGGTCGCCCTGTACAATACGGTAAAAGCTTCCATCAGGTGCATATGAATGTCCAGTGACTTGCGGTCCCCGGCAAAAATGCCGGAAGGCGCAAGCGACCAATCCATCTGCATATTCTCGAAATATCCGCCGTAAAGCGTATCGGCGGCATTGACCTGCATTGCGTCAAAAGTTTCTTTTGCAAGCGAACAGGCTTCTGTACTGCCGTACCGCAGACCATACTCGCTTAGCGCATAAATTGCGAAACTCTGCCCGTAACTAAGCTTGCCGGCGTCAAGGCACTTGCCGGCTCTGTTTGTTTTCCAGAAAAATCCGCCGAATTCAGCGTCCCAAAAATTTTTTATAAAAAAATCAAATCCCTGTCTCGCCGCGTTTTCAAGTCTTGCCGCATCGGAGGGCGCAGCAAATTCCCTTAACGCGGAAAAACCCCAGATCATGCGGGCCTGGGTAACAATATATTTATTGTCATCGGCAAGCTTTTCCCCGGACTCACCAATGCAGGTTAAATATCCGCCGAACTCATTATCAATACCGCGATCAAGCCAGAAAGGAATTAACTTCCCGGTCAGGATCTCCTTAATTTCGTTAATTGCAGCCTGGGTTTTTGGGGGCAGCTTGTTCAAGGGATACTCCTTTTGTTTGCATATTTATTATCATTGAAACGTTTCAATTTGTCAATTATGAATTATTGCTAAGGCAACAATTTGAAGTTTAACTGCAAATTAACTGCAATAAAAACTAAATTTACGTTAAATAACGAGTATTTTAACCAAAAAAAATTCGTTATTTGACGAATTTTGCTATACAACGAAATTTATTTTAAAATTATTTCATAAATTCCAAGCAAAACCGTATCTTAATGTCATATATCGGGTATGAAACAACAACAAACAAAAACAGGCGGAAGGGCCAACCCACTCAACGATTTCCTCTTCCTCAAAACAATGGGTGAAAAAGGCGACGAAGAACAGCTACTGAGCTTCCTTAACGCCGTCCTCGGACGAACCGGAGCAAACCGCTTCGCTTCTATCGATATCATCGAAAATAAAAAACTGGCCGCGGAAATCGCTGGAGGTAAATCCTGTGTCCTAGATTTGAGGGCA
>Ga0123357_10001188_pt1 | contig 27160 bp, 11 predicted proteins | sample TergutEmb28metaG_FD_89873 | JGI IMG/M metagenome (GOLD analysis project Ga0123357, IMG submission 89873) | Embiratermes neotenicus P4 segment gut microbial communities from Petit-Saut dam, French Guiana - Emb289 P4 | ecosystem: Host-associated > Arthropoda: Insects > Digestive system > Gut ...
CCGTGCGCTTCCTCTGCTGTTTTTACCCGCTTGACAAACCCCGCTTTCCCGCGTCCCCCGGCAAACCCCTGCGCTTTGACCCCCCCCCCCCCCCCCCCTCTCTCCGTTTCGTTTTCTCTGAATGCTGACTCTGCCTCCGCTGCTGTTTCCACCACGCGTGCCGCCGGAACAGGTACGCCCGCCTTCGCCAGAAGAGCCCTCGCCTGGTATTCATGGATTTTCATGTATGCCCTCACTTAAGCGAGCGGCATGCAAGCATGCCGGCTAAATAGACGTCGGAACGCTAATTATACAGGCGGACCGGAACCAGTGCGTTTTCATCGCCAATCACGGGAGTGAGTCGTTCTCGGATCGCCTGGGCTTCCACCGATGATCCGGCAAGCGTAAAGAGCGTCGATCCGCTGCCGGTCATGTGAACCCCTCCCCCCGTTCGGCCAATCGCGGCGGACGCCTGATCGCGCAACGTCTTCAACCACGGAGCCACTTCGAACGCAGGCGGCGCTAAATCGTTGATTAACAGCTTGCCGAGTGCGTCGGCGTTGGAAGCTGCGAGTTTTTGCCAGTCGGCCGAGGGGTGATTAGGCGGCGGCAGTCTGTCGAACGCCTGATACACATCTTTCGTTGGACATCCTTGTGGCGGAATCATCAGCACGGCAAAGAGCGGATGCTCCGCGGGCAGCGGTGACATGATTTCGCCACGTCCTGTACACAACGCTGCGCGGCAGGGGATGAAAAACGGAACGTCCGAACCCAGTTCGCCGGCAATCTCAAGGAGTACTTGCTCGGGTAGTTGCAGTTTCCATGCATGATTGAGCAGTAGGATTGTCGAGGCCGCATCGGAACTGCCGCCGCCAAGTCCGCCGCCGGGAGGAACGACTTTGTGGAGTTGTAGTGTGCCGGTGGGGAGGATGTTGCCGCGAGCGGCGAGCTTGAGCGCGGCTTTGCCGACGAGATTTTTGTCGAGATTCGTCGGAACGCCCTGCGAGCGTCCCGTGATTTGCAGTGTTAATTTTTTCGCCCCCCCCTCCTCCGACGAGGGTGTGAAGGTCAGCGTGTCGTGCCAAGATGTGGGGAGCATCCATGTTTCGATGGGATGAAAACCGTCTGTTCGTAGCGGGAAGACGCGAAGGGCGAGATTGAGCTTGCAGGGCGCGGGGATTTGGAATTGGCCGGTGGGGAAGAGGGTGATGCGCGTGTTCATGCGGGCATCGTAGCGGAAATGCCAAAACGCTGCGACTAGCGGAGTTCAGAGAGTGGCCTTTGGCCTTTTTGTGACAAATTGTGATGCCAAAGGTGAAATCCGTGACGCCGCAAGCATTTTCGGTGCCCTTTTGTGAGATCAACGCAAAGCCCCGCATTACCATCGGGGCTCCCTTTGGCGCCTGTGCCACAAAAGATGACCACACCCGTAGCCTTGCGTTGCCACGCAAGGCTATGCCCCCCCCCCCAGAAAAAAGGAAAGCGGAAGGTCTTTCGATCTTCCGCCAACGTGCTCTCGCTCCCTCTGATGAGCGGTGGGCAAGCCCACCAGCTCAATATACTTAGTTGGAGCGTGGATGTGCGGCGTCGTAGACTTGTTTGATGCGATTGCTGGAGAGGTGCGTGTAGATTTGTGTGGTGCTGAGGCTCTGGTGGCCGAGAAGTTCCTGTACTGCGCGGAGGTCGGCGCCGTGATTGAGCATGTGCGTTGCGAAGGAGTGGCGTAATGTGTGCGGGCTGATGTCAGGGTCGAGGCCTGCTTCGATGAGATATTTGTCGAGTTTGCGGCGGACGCTACGGGTGCTGAGGCGCTGGCCGTGCTTGTTGACGAAGAGCGCGCCGGTGGGCATGGCGTCTTTGACGACGCCGCCACGCATGGTGAGGTATTTTTGGATGGCGGCGATGGCGGTCTGGCCCATGGGTGCGAGGCGTTCTTTTTTGCCTTTGCCACGGACGCGGATGACGCCGCCGGTGAAGTCAACGTCTTCCATGTTCAGGCCGACGAGTTCGCTGACGCGGATGCCGGTGGAGTACATGGATTCGAGCATTGCTTTGTCGCGAGCGCCCAGGATGTCTGTGTCTTTTGGCGTCTGGAGCAGTTTGGTAATCTGATCTTCGGACATGAACTTGGGGAGCCGCTTTTCCTGCTTGGGCGTGCGAATGGTGATCATCGGGTTGTTCGCGGTCATCAGGCGGCGATTGCAGAATTTGTAGAAACTGCGAAGCGTGGCGAGCTTTCTTGCCATGGTCGCCTTGGAATAGTTGTTGTCCCGCATGAATTGCAGGTAATTGCGGACATCGTCGGCGGCCGCGTTCAGGAGCAGTTCTTCGGAATGAGCTGGCGACGTATCAACCTTTGGCAACTGCTCAATGACCGCCACAATGTGGCCGTTGGTATTGCCGTTGAGATGACCGTTGCCATTGGCGTGTCCGTTAGCGTTGCCGTTGGCGTATCCATTGGCATGGCCATTGGTGTATCCGTTGGCGTGGCCATTGGCGCTACCATTGGCGTGCGTTTCGATGTCATCGGGCATGATTTCCGCGGGGATTCCGAGGAGGAACTGGCAGAATTGGCGGAGGTCAGCGCCGTAGCAACGGCTGGTGTAGGACGAGAAGTGCCGTTCAAACTGCAAGTAATTGAGGAACTGCTCGACTCGTGGAGGCTGGGCGATGTGGTCCATGTGAATCTGCCTTCGCGACTTTCTCAGGCTTCGGCGTTGCAACATCCTTCCGCAAGGCCGAGACTTAAAAGTCAAGGGTCCGATGAAATCAGGTGGCATCCGCCGCCCTGGTACTGCCCCCAGTCATCCCCATTTTGTTTTTGAGCAAGGCCTGCATTTCGGCGGCCATGCGGTGGCCCATCTGGTGCGACAAGACCGCGGCGTCGAACCAGTCGAGCGGGCACTTGGGATTCTCGGCCTTTTCGATGAGCGTCTGAATCACCACCGCTTCGTCACCGGGCATATACCGGAACAGGTAATAATGCCCTTTTTTGACCAGCGTCAGTTGTCTGCACTCATTGGCCATGAATCACCTTTGCTCTGCAATCCTCATCGGTCGAATTCTCGGCTGCGTTGAGGAGCGTGGTCCTTTTTTCTGGAAGAAGCCCCGGGGAAATTCGAATGACGAATGACGAATCAAATTCGAAATTCGAATGTTCGAATGAACGAAACCACTGAAATCACAACTGTTTTGGTCATTCATCATTCCGTCATTCGGATTTGATTCGTCATTCGTCATTCGAATTTCGTCATTACTTCTGGCTTCCAGCTTCTTCGTTTTATCGGTCCGCGATGCGTTCACGCTCCACTTCGATTAGCCGACGGACCATGGCGTGGCAGACGAAACGGGCGTAAAGGTCGGAATCCATGAGATATTTCTGGTCTTGCATGGCGGAGTCGTATTGCGTGCGGCCACGGGCAAAATCGCGAAGTTCCCGCAGAACCGATTGATTGGTGGCGTTGAAGACCGCGTTGACCTGTGCGACCGGGATGGCGCTGGAGGTGTCGTAGAGTTGCAGGATCATTCCCATCGCCGGCGGATTGTAAGGGTCGTATGCCGTCACAGCGGGAATCACCACGGCGTTGGCGCCCAGCAGGTTGGCGAGATTGCGAATGTCTTCCGGCTTATCGATGGTCTGAATGCCTAGGCGACGCATTGCCATGAGTGTTTTGTTGAGCGGCAAGACGTTCCAGCCTGCGACTTGCTGCATCTCGTTGAAAAGCGTGTCGGAAATCACGTAAGGGTCGAAATCGCGGGAGCCGGAAAGATTGATTGCCGGTGCGACGGCGAAAGTGCGCAGCTCGGAATAAGGTGTTTGCAGGGTGTATTCGATCGGCGGCGGGGCGCTTTTCTTCTCGCCGGAAAAGAAGTGCGAGAGGGATTCACACCCGCCCAGGCAAGTGAGTATGCCTGCGATCAGAATACACCCCCACCCTCGCGAGCTAAGGAATCTCCGCACCAGAATCCTCCGCCCCCCCCCGTTAGATTGGTTTGAGGCATTCGTCCGTGAATGCCCGTTATTCTATTATCGGACACCGGACGGATTTTCTTCAGCGGGAGCCATCACTCGCTTGCGTGGAAACGCGAGGCTTCACGCATCCTGCGGGGAGTGGCTATCTTTTGTGGCAAATAGTCCTATGCAAAGCGAGGTCCGCGACGCCGCGAGCGTTTTCGGTGATCTTTTGCGAAATCAACGCAAAGCCCCGCATTACCATGCGGGGCTCCATTTGACGACTATGACACAAAAGATGGCCACGCCTTCGCGCGGTTATCTACGAAGATTTTCGTTGACAACTACGAAGCGGTTCGTATATACTTGCGATTGGCTTTGGAATTTGAAATGAGGTGAGCATGGCTCCGCGACCTACGGATGGTGAGTTGGCGATTCTTCGGGTGCTTTGGGAGAACGGGGCGGCGACGGTGCGGCAGGTGCATGAGAAGCTCGGACGGGATACGGCGTATACGACGGTGCTCAAACTGCTGCAAATCATGACGGAGAAGGGACTGGTGCGGCGGGATGAGTCGTCACGGACGCATGTTTACACGGCTGCGGAGACGGCGCAGAAGACGCAACGGCAGTTGCTCAAGGATTTGCTCGACAAGGCGTTCGGCGGATCGTCGGCAGACCTGGTGCTGCAGGCGCTGGCGACGAAACGGGCGTCGCAGGAAGAATTGATGCAGATTCGCAAGTTGCTGGATGAATATGAGCGACGGAATTAGCCACGGACAGACACGGACAGATAATGGAATGTGAAGAAGAGTAAAAGTTAAAAATTTAGAAGTTAAAAGGAAGTTAAAAGTTAAAAAGAGTAAAAGGGAGTTCAATATGAGTTGGTGGCAAGGTTCGTTGGTGGAGATGTTTGGATGGACGCTGGTGCATTCGCTGTGGGAGATTCTGGGGATTGCGGTTGTGGCGGAGATGCTGCTGATGGCGATGCGGCGGGCGCCGGCGAATGGGCGGTATTGGATGTGTTGCGTGATGATGGCGCTGATGGCGGCGGCGCCGGTGGCGACGCCGGGATGGCTGACGGCGAAAGCGGCGCCGGTGCGGATGCCATCGGACATTGTCGTTCCGCTGGTCGCGCGACAGATGACATTCGACGGGGTGGGGCCGGTCGTTCCGCGGGTCACGAACATCGCCGCGGTTCAGCAGGCGCCCAGGCATGTGGATTGGAAACGGACATCGCTGCGGTGTGCGGTGCTGGCGTATTTGATCGGGGCGGCGGTTTTGACGTTGCGGTTGCTGGGTGGTTACTGGCGACTGCGGCGTCTGCGGCGGAACGCGACGTTGGCCGATGCGATGTTGCGGGAGCGATTGGCGACACTGATGAAACGTTGGGGAATGAAACACGGAGTGGAATTGGTGGCGTCGGCGTTGGTGGAGGTACCGACGTTGGTGGGATTTTTCAGGCCCGTGATTCTGCTGCCGCTCACGGTGACGTCGGGGCTTTCCGCGGAGCAGGTTTCAGCGCTGATTGCCCACGAATTGGCGCACGTGCGGCGATGGGATTTTCTGGTCAATGCGATGCAGTCGGTGATCGAGACGCTGCTGTTTTATCATCCTGCGGTCTGGTGGATTTCGCGGCGGATTCGGCAGGAGCGAGAACACTGCTGCGATGATCTGGTCGTGTCTTTGGGGACGAGTCGTGTCGCTTACGCCAAGGCACTGACCGAGATGGAATCGCTTCGCCCGGCCACTGCTTTTGCCATGGCCGCCAATTCGACTTCTCTGCTGCCGCGAATTCGGCGGATTTTGCAGGTTCCCAGTCCGAGTAAAAACCGTCGTTCGATTGGCCTGCTTGCGACGATCATGCCCGCGATTGTGCTTGTCGCGCTGCTGGTGATCGTGGCGTGCAAACGTAACACATCGACCACCCCCGCCGAAACACAACCCGCTTCGGCCACGACCCAGGCCGCCACGGACGCGGAAGACCAATACACCATCAGTCTCGAAACTCGCGTCATGCTGGTCTCCAGCCGTTTCTTCGACAATGTCGCCACAGACTGGAAAATGACCGTCCCATCAGGCACAGTCTCATCGGCTGCATCCTCATCGGCTGCGCCAAGCGCCACTCGTCCCGCGGATCAATCGCTCAATATCGCAGGTTCCATACTCGACAACTGGACCTTGGACATGCTTATCAAGGCCGCACAGGCTGATGAAAACGCTCTGATCTTCGACCATCCGCGTGTGACAGTTGCTGAACGTCAAGAGGTGCGTATCAGCAGCAAGGATGCGGGCGTTGTGCTGCCGGAAGGGTTTGAGTATTCCTGGACTGTGAGCTCCCAGGTTTCGCAGGATGGCCGTTATGCGGTGCTGAGTTGGCGTGACGATGCTGTCACCAAGACAACGATGGTGTCGGTGCCAGACGGCGGTACCTTGCTATTAGGTGGTCAGTCTGTCGAAGGCAATCGCTTCGCGCTGTTCCTCGTGCGACCCCGCATCCATCCGCCAAAGAGTCTCGTTGCGTACGAGCGGACCCAGGCTCAAAAGGCTCAATTCGAGCGAACCAAGGCTCAAAAAGCCGCCGCGACCGATCTCAAAGTCCGCCAACGGCTTGAGGAAAACATCGACGTCATTCAATTTAATCAGGCGCCTTTTTACACAGTCATCGACTACCTCCGCGACCACACGCAAACCAACATCTTCGTCAACTGGACGGCGCTGAGCGAGGCCGGCATCATCAAAAACACTCCAGTTTCGGTCAACCTTCGCAACGTTCCCTTCCGCAAAGTTCTCCATACAATCTTCTCTGACATCAACGGCAACACCGTGCGGCTCGACTATGCCATTGACGACGGCGTGATCACCATCTCCACGCACGATGACCTTGAGTCCGCGAAATACCAGGTTGTGCGTGTCTACGACATTCGTGATCTGCTGATGTTACCCGACACCAATGATGCTCCTTCCTTCGGAGCAGATCTTGAGGCGACTACGACCGGTGGGACTACCAGCGGTGGTCAGCTTTTCTCGGGTAACAGCGAGTCGGCGAACACGGCGGAGCGCCCAACTGCCCGGGACATTGCGCGAGATATCAGCGATGTGATCCAAACGACTGTCGCGCCTGGTAGCTGGGTGAATAACGGAGGAGCCGTCGGCACGATCAAAGAATTGAACGGACAACTCATCATCACCCAGACGGTTGAGAACCAGACCGCCATTGACACTCTCCTCCAACAACTGCGTGAATCGCATGCGCTGCAGATTGCCATCGAGGCGAACCTGTATCTGGTGGACGATGCGACGTTTCAGAAGTTGAACCTGCCCAGAGCGAAAAATGGCGATGCGGTGTCGAATACGTTTGACGTTGAGCAGGTCAAGAAGTTCATCAAGGTGATCGAGGAGTCGCCCACGACGGTGACGGTCTCCGCTCCACGTGTCACGCTCTTCAACGGCTACCCAGGATACATCGCCATGACGGAACAGATGAATTACATCGGCAACGCAAGTTGTAAGGTGGATGAAAAAGGAGCGATCAACTCGGAGCACACGATTGATACACTCACCTACGGCCTGATTCTGAACCTCGAAGGAACCGCCTCCGTGGATCGCAAATCCGTGGTTCTGAAGGTCAAGCCTTCGTTGCGGCAACTGGTGAAAATAGAAACGTCGCCTGTGCTGGGGGCGCCGGCGGGAAAAATGGGGGGGGGGGAAGCGGAGTTTGTGATTCAAAAGCCGGTGCTGCGGGAGGCGGAGATGACGACGTTGTGCAGCGTGTTGGATAATCACACGCTGGTGATGGGCGGGATGATGGTGAAGGACGCTTTGCCGGGCATCAAGGGCGAAAGCGTCAAGGATCTCCAAGACGAGAAGTCGCCGGGGCGGCAGTTGATTGTGATGGTGAAACCGAGGATTGTGGTGCAGAAAGAAATTGAGACGCGACCGTAAGCCAATCAGAGCTGCGAGCGTAAGCTCGCTTCGTCGTCACCGCTATCGCACGAAGCGAGCTTACGCTCGCGGCTCTGATTGGGGGGGAGGACTACTTCGGGCGGGCCAAGATCGCGGCTTTCTGCTGCTCGTATTCTTGCGGCGTGATCACCCCCCTATCCAGCGCCATCTTTAAATCCACCAGTTCCTGGCCGGTCGTGGGCCGATACTGGTTGCTCGTTCCGCCGATCCCAATACATCCGCCCAAGACGATCGCCATGGCCAATACAGTGAGCCTTGCGAACGAAACCATGAAGTTCTCCTCATCTATGCTAAAGCCCCGCATTACCATGCGGGGCTCCATGGGAATGTCCACGCTCCTTAATTTTTGAGGGCGGCGGCGCGGTCGTCGAAGTATTGTTTGGCTTCGCCGATGACGTAGAAACTGCCGGTGATGGTGATCAGGTCTTCTTTCGAGATGGCTCGTTCGGCGATTTCCATCGCGCGGGGGAAACTGTCGGCGATCTGGGCCATCTTGCCGTAACGCTCGGTGTAGAGGTTGGATAGTTCGAGCGGGTCGGCGGCTTTGGGGTTGTTCTTGGATTTGGTGAAGATGACTTTGTCGGCGCCCAGGGAGATTTGTTCGAGCATGCCGTCGATGTCTTTGTCGCAGTTGCAGCCGAAGATCACGACCATGGAGTCGTAAGGGACGTGCTGTCCGATGCCGCGGATGAGGGCCTGGACGGAGGCGGCGTTGTGAGCGCCGTCGATGATGACGCGAGGGGATTTGGAGACGACTTCGAGTCGGCCGGGGATTTTGACTTTGGCCAGGCCATCGAGGGCTTTGGCGTCGTCGAAGGTGAGGCCGCGTTGTTTGAGTTTGTCGAGCATGGCGAGGGCGAGGCCGCAGTTGACGGCCTGGTGCTCGCCCATCAGGGGGACGGCGAGGTGTTCGAAACGGCTGGACTCGGTGGTCAGGCAGACCCGCATGTGCGGGCCGAGCAGACGCGTGATTTCGAAACGGTAGGAGAATTCGATGTCCTGGCCAACGATCTGGAGGGGAGCCTTGGCGGTGTTGGCGACGCGGCGAAGAACGTTGGCGACGTCGGCGTCCTGAATGCAGGTGATCGCGGGGATGTCTTTCTTGAAGATGCCGGCCTTTTCTTCAGCGATCTTGGCGAGGGTGTTGCCAAGGACGGACATGTGGTCCTTGGAGATGCTGGTAACGGCACAGACTTCGGGCATGAGGACGTTGGTGGAGTCGAGTCTGCCGCCCATGCCGGTCTCGATGACGGCGATGTCGACTTTCTGATCTGCGAAATAGCAGAAGGCCATGGCGGTGAAGATTTCGAAGAACGTTGGGCGGTCCAGAACCCCAACTTCCCCTGCTTCCCCGCCTACCCCCCCCGTCATTTTGCGAAGGGCGGTTTCGACGCGTCGGACGAGGCTGACGAAGTCCTGATGAGAGATCAGTTCGTTATTGAGCCGGATGCGTTCGCGAATGTCAACGAGGTGTGGGGAGGTATAGAGGCCGGTCTTGAGGCCGCCGGATTGGAGCATCGCGGCGAGCATGTGGCAGGTGGACCCTTTGCCCTTGGTGCCGGCGACGTGGGCGGTTTTGAACTTGGTCTGCGGATTGCCAAGGTGCTTGAGCAGCGTCCGCATGCGATCGAGCGAAAAGGTCGTCGTGTTGTAACGAACGACACGCATTTTCTCGTAGTCCGTGTGGGACATGAGGAAATTAATCGCTTTAGCGTATTGGGGATGCGAATCGGCGGAGGGGCGAACGGGGGTTTCTTTGCTGGAAGCTTTGAGAAGGACTTTGCGTCGGCTGCTGCGGCGACTCCCCCCCTTTTTACGGGCGTTGGCGGATTTAACCTTGGCTTTAGAGCTGGTGGCGCGACGCTTAGACTTCAAAGAGGTGGTCATAGAACGTGAGAGTACCATAAATTCGGCAGAAAATGCAATAGAGACTTTCGAAAAACCACGACGGCAGGTGGTTTTTCGAGACAAGGTTTGCAGACTCTCGCATCACAAGGAGTCCGAGCACTCGCCTATTGGCTCGCGGCTAAACTTTTCCTCCGTCACCCCGCAAAGCGGGGTCGCTACCTGCATTTCATGTCACGCACCCAGGTTTTTCCGGGACGCCAATAGCCTTGTGTGGAAAAGCACATTATTATCGGGGAAGAAGGCTCCATAGGGTTGTTACGTCATGTCAAATCTTGAAAACAATGGTACGGAACTGAGGGGGGGGGTGTTGCTTTTGCTGACGCCGGAGGGGGCATTAACGGTGCGCCCCCCCCATACTGGCGAGTTTCAAGAGGCCCAGATGCCAGGCGTCTGGCACCACCCTGATGCCGCCGCGAGGGGAGTGATCGGTGGTTCAGAACTGTTGCTCTATCTGGCGGGTCCGGGGCTCTCGGGAGCTTTGCCTCCTGTCTGGGCTTATTGGCGGGATTTTGCTGCCGCGTATGTGGCCGCACTTTGTCAGGTTCCCGAAACTGTTGGCGAAGCGATCGCGTCATTGCCGCCGCCGTCGGAGGCGGAGTTGATTCATCGTGCTTTTGCCCGCCCGCCGATGGTGGGGGCGGAATATTTGACTGTCGAGGTGCTGCGTCGTTTATGGCAGGAGTTGGATGTTGCTGCGCGTCAGAAAGCGGCGGCCTATCAAGGCGGTTTGTCAGCCTGGGCACACGCGATGAACCCGCTCTGGCATCGTGTTGGCAGAGTCTGTTTCCATTTGGCTGAAAATAAATACGATCCCGAGTATCCCTTCGCATTCCTTGCGACTTATGCACCGGGCCTTTCCAGCAAAGGGAAAGTGCAATACGTTCCGCTTTCACGAGCCCTGACGCAATATGCCGGCGAAAAGAATCGCTCCGCCCTTGCCCGGTTGCTGGTGCCGGTGCAGGCGGCCGCGGAGAAGAGTGCTCTGGCGAAAGAGCTTGTTGATTCCGGTGAAGTTTTTCATCCGCTGGCCTGGTCACCCGCTGACGCATACCGTTTCCTTCGTGACATTCCCCTCTTCGAAGAGAGCGGCCTTGCCGTCCGCATGCCTGACTGGTGGAAAAAACGCCCACGCCCCACCGTCCAGGCCTCCATCGGCGGTACGTCCAAAAAGAAAGATGCCATCAGTACTCTTGACGAAGCACTCTCTTTTGACATTCGCATGGTGCTCGGCGACGAACCGCTCACACCTGAAGAACAAGCGAGCTTGCTCGCCGGCGGTGACGGCTTGCGTTTGATTCGTGGTCAATGGGTCGAAGTGGACAAAGAGAAACTTCAGGCCGCCCTGTTGCATTGGCGAGAGGTGAAAAAAGAAATCGGCACCGGTGACGGCCTCTCGTTCCTCAAGGCCATGCGACTATTGGCTGGTGTTTCATCCGAGGCTTCCCAGTCGGAGTCCCCAAGTACCTCGTGGTCCGACTGGTCGGCCATCACCGCCGACGGTGCTTTCGCAGACACCCTCACTCGCTTGCGTCAGCCCGGTACATTGCCTTCTCATCCCACTCAACTGCGTGCCACGCTGCGGCCTTATCAGCAAACCGGCGTCTCATGGTTGCACTTTCTGACGCAACTCAAACTCGGGGCATGTCTCGCCGACGACATGGGTCTGGGAAAAACGATCCAGGTTCTCTCATTGCTGTTGTTGCTGAAATCAGAGCCGCGACCGTCAGGGAGCGACCGTGCGATAACACAAAACCAGAACGGGTCGCTCCCTGACGGTCGCAGCTCTGATTGTCATATGCAATCGCCCAGCCTGATCGTTCTGCCGGCATCTCTGCTGGGGAACTGGAAAGCGGAAGTTGAGCGGTTCGCTCCGACGCTGCGTACACGTTTCCTGCATCCGGCTTTTTTAGACACCGCCGCCCAGAAACGCCTTGAGCAATCCCCCGCCGCCGAGTTGACCGATTGTGATGTTGTTTTCACCTCCTATGCGATGGCGATTCGTCAACCCTGGCTTGCTGAAATGCGATGGCGATTGCTGATCCTCGACGAAGCGCAGGCGATCAAGAATCCCAACGCCCGTCAGACGCGATTCGTGAAAACTCTGCCTGCCGACGCCCGCATCGCACTGACCGGCACGCCTGTTGAAAACAGTCTTTCTGATCTCTGGTCGATCTTCGATTTTCTCAACGCCGGTCTGCTCGGTGGTGCGAAGGAATTCTCACGCTGGGTCAACCGCCTGGAAAAACGGTCACACGATCAGTACGCTCCGCTGCGGACGCTGACCGGTCCCTACATTTTGCGTCGTCTGAAAACCGACCCCGCTGTCGCCGGCGACCTGCCCGACAAAACCGAGCTCGACGCCTGGTGCGGTCTGGCCAAACCGCAAGCCATCCTCTACGCCCGCATCGTTGACGAGATGCAAAACGTTCTCAAATCCGCTGAGCCTGGCATCCAACGCCAGGGGCTCGTTCTCGCCTTCTTACTAAGACTTAAACAAATCTGCAATCATCCCGCACAAGGAGGAGGGGGGGAGGCCAGTGAATACGTTCCTCAGCACAGCGGCAAATTCCAGCGCCTGGGCGCACTGGCCGAGGAAATTGCCGCCCGCCAGGAAAAAGTTCTCATCTTCACGCAATTCCAGGAAATGACCGAGCCGCTGGAGCGTTTCCTGTCCACGATCTTCAACCGCCCCGGCCTGATCCTGCACGGCGGCGTCCCCGTTAAAGCCCGCAAGCATCTCGTCGACGCCTTCCAACGCTCCGACGGTCCGCCGTTCTTCGTGCTTTCGCTCAAAGCCGGCGGCACCGGCCTCAACCTGACCGCCGCCACCCAGGTCATCCATTTCGACCGCTGGTGGAACCCCGCCGTCGAGAACCAGGCGACCGACCGCGTCTACCGCATCGGCCAAAAACGCAACGTCCTGGTCCACAAATTCATCTGCCGCGGCACCGTCGAGGAACGCATCGACGCCATGCTGAAAACCAAACAGGCCCTCGCCGATGGCGTCCTGGAAACCGGCGTCACTCGCTTGCTCACGGAAATGTCCGACGCCGAGTTGCTGCGATTCGTCGCCCTTGACGCCCGCCGTGCTCAGGCCGAAGATTAAAGAAACGATTTCACAATTTAACGACTCGACGATTTTTGGAGATATTCATGCGTTTTCGAGATTACGGTGGTTGGGGGAGATGGCCTGCATATGTTCCCGTCGCCAAGCGCCGCGCCGATGCTCACAAGGAAATGGACAAGCTTCGCAAGAAAGGTCAGACCATCACTCCGGTCACCATCGAAGGCCGCACCATTGCTCGCTCATTCTGGGGCAAAGGATGGTGCGATCACATGGAGTCTTTTCATGATTTTGCGAACCGTCTGCCGCGTGGGCGGACGTATGTGCGGAATGGATCGGTTGTGCATCTCGAAATCAGCCGTGGCAAAATCTTTGCACATGTTGCCGGTTCGAGTCTTTACAAGGTGAGCATTGAGATTGATCTGCTGCCCCAGAAGCGATGGGCCGACATCAAACGCGCCTGCTCCGGCCAGATCGCTTCGCTGGTCGATCTGCTCCAGGGCCGCCTTTCCGACGGCGTGATGCGGCAAGTTATCGACCGCGATACCGGATTGTTCCCGCAGCCCAAAGAATTCAAGTTGAATTGCTCCTGCCCGGACTGGGCCGACATGTGCAAACACGTCGCCGCCGTCTGCTACGGCGTAGGCGCCAGGCTCGACCATTCGCCGGAGTTGCTGTTCCTTCTCCGCGGCGTGGACCACACGGAACTGATGAGCGAAAGTTCTGTGGCTGCCGTGGTCAATCAGGGGGCCGCCGGCGCCAAGAGCAAGCGTATCGCCGCCAACCTCTCTGAGGTCTTCGGCATCGACCTGGCCCCCCCTCTCTCCACGGAAGAAAACGCCCCTCTAGAGCATTTTTCACGTGGTCGTGGCGTGATGACATGCGCAGGAAGCGAGAGCCAAAGCCCCGCATTGCCATGCGGGGCTCCAAAACGCTACGGGCGAGTGAAAAATGCTCTAAAAAACGTTCCTAAAGAAAACGCTCCGCCCCCCTCCTCCACCCCACCCAAAAAACGCAGCCCAAAGAAAACAGTCAAAAAGCCCCTTCCAAAGAAATCCCCACCACCGAGTACCGTCCGCAAAAGCAAGAAGTCGTGAAGCAACTGGTCTTCATGGGTGTGGTTATCTTTTATGACAAATTGTCATATGCAAGGCGAGTGCCGCGACGCCGCAAGCGTTTTCGGTGATTTTTTGCGAAATCAACGCAAAGCCCCGCATTACCATGCGGGGCTCCACCCCGCAAAGCGGGGTCGCTAGCGGTTATTCGGATAGGCTCTTAGTACGCGATGTTGGTCGCGGTGAGCGCTCCGCCGTAGGGGCTGGATGCGAAGTCCGGTGTGCCTGACTGCGTGAAGTCGTACACTGCCGATCGCAATCCGTAGTAATTGGTGATCCAGTACGTTGGGCCGCCGACGAGCACGATCTGCTGCGGGACCGGCGCGGCGCTCTGCACGAATCGGCCCTGCGTATCGCTGATGACCAGTGCACCGTAACTTGCCTGATCCGTGAAGTAGGTGAACTGCAGGCCCGTGAGAGGCTTGCCGTTGATGTCGAGCACCTGGATCGTGTTGTTGTTGAGCGTTGCGGAGTCCACCGGCTGCGAGAAGACAATCATCAGTTGCGTGGAGCTCTGGAAGGTGACCTGTGCGCCATTGTAGCCGGTGACGTAGAGGACACCGACCGGCTTGACCGGGACCGCCATGACCAACTGGGTGTCAGACTTGAGGTTGGTCTTTCCGATGCCGTCAGCGGCGATCGCCACCGATATCTGTCCGGTCAGCGGGTAACTCGATTCGACCGGCTTACTGAAGGTCATCGAGCCGATGGTGCTGAGGACGATACCGCCAGCCTCGGCCGAATCCACGTCTTCCGTGGCCGTCGCGTAGGGATTGCCAGTGAAGACGCGGTTATCCGTCGGGATGTTGTTGGCCAGGCCGTTGCCCGTCGTCACGCCGACTGTTTCAGCGCCGATTCGCGGCAAGACACCGGCGGAGACCACCGAGTCGGTGAACTGTCCGGTGAACTTGATGGAGCCGATGGAGCCGCCGTAGATGACATCGTCGGCGGTGTTGTAGAGGCCGTCGTTGCCGATCCAGACGCCGGAGGTGATGATCGAATTGGTGGTGGTGCCGGAGACGGAGATGGAAGAGACATCTCCGCCGACGGCGACGACGGCCTGGCTCAGGGAGCCAAGGGAGATGGAGCCGACGTTTCTGCGGACGCCGATGACACCGTTGTCGGTGCCGCCGACGGAAAGGGCGCCAGTGATTCCGCGGTCCACGAGGAGCAGGCCACCGGTCGCTATGCCGCCGGAAAGGGCGACCGAACCGGCATCGCCGGTGATCAGGATGCTGCCGGTGGCGCTGAGGAGGCCGGTGACGCGGACGGAGTTGACCGTGCCCAGCGTGACGTCGCCGGCATCTGCGCCGCTGACCGTGAACGAGGTGCTGTCCTTGAGGACGGAGATCGTTGCGCCGCTGGCCATCGAGGCGAGCGTGATGGTCGTTGCGCGTCCCGCCAGCAGGTTGCCGCTGAAGGTTCCGCCCGTGAGGGTGAAACCGTTCAACGTCATGCCGGCGTCGATGAGGCCGGAGGTCGTCACGTCGCCGCCGGTGATGGTGACTGCGCCCAGGTTCATGCCGGCAACCAGTGCGCCGCCGAAGTTGCTACCGGTTTCCTTGACGGTGCCGATGGAGCCCGGTGTGACCACATGGCCGGAGAACGTGCCGCTGCCGGTGATGGTCAGCGCGTTGACGGCGTTGCCTGTCAGGACGCCCGAGGCGTACAAGCGGCCGTTGTAGCCTGAGCCGTTCATCTTGACGACGACGTTACCGAAGCTAGAGGCCAGGATGCCGCCCAGCGACGACTGGTTCACATTGAAGGTGACCGTGCTGCCGAGCGCTCGGCTGTAACCGCTGAACTGGCCGGTGGTGCGGTTAAAGACGAAGGCAGTCAGGTCGCTGGTGCTACCGATGCCGGATTCGCTGATGGCTGAGGCGTTGTAGAACGTTGTGCCGTCGGTGGTGATTTGCTGCACCGGATCGATCTGGAAGAACGCGCCCGACTCGCTGTCCATGCCGATCAGGTTGTCGTTGCCGTCAAAGGTGATTTGCGTGATGGAGAGGTTCAGGCCGGTGGCAAGGTTCCGGATCGTACCGACCGGCGGGAGGCTCAGCAGGTTGCCGTTGAGCGTGCTGTAAGTCTCCAGTTGATCGTGATCGGTGAGGACGAAAGCTTCGCCGGAGCTGTTAATCGCGAGGTTCACGACATTGCCCGCCAGCGGCGTGCCGGCGAAATCCTGCATCAGGGGTTGAATTTCGGTGAAGACGCCCGTTGCGGGATCGACCTGTCCGAGCACCGGTCCCGATGTCGTGCTCACGAACAACTGCGTCGTGGAGTAGCCATACGCCATTCCGTTGCGGCCGATCATGTAGCCGACCAGATTCGACGCGATCACATTCGCCACACTGACGCGGACGGAAGCGGTCGGGGCGGTCGTACTGATGCCGATGATGCTCTGTCCGATGCCGTCCCGGTTCAAGCCGACGAGCCTGGAGGTTCCGCCGACGGTGACGAAGCTCATGCCGGCCAGACTGGCGTTGGTACCGCCGACCTGAATGGTGCCCACGTCGGTCATGGCGCCGGCGGTGGTGACCGTATAGAGGTCATTTTGGCCGCCACTCATGACGCGTGAGACGTAGATCTGGCCGCTGCTGTTGATCGCCATGGCGTTGAAGGCACCCGAGACGCCGCCGCCAGAGAGCAGCACGCCGTACGACGCGTTGCTCGTGGGACTGCTGACGATGACGTTGCCTGCGCCGTTGGCGGTGGTGGCGATCCTGACGATCGCGTAGCCGGTGGAAGCGGCGTTGGCGGCACGGTTCTTGACAATGGCGTACAGGTTATTCGAACTGTCGAACGCCATCGCGATCACATTGTTGGCGTAGGTGCCGGAGAAGGCGAAGCCGTAGGGGTCCGCCAACTGGTTGCCGATGACCGTCCATTGGCCGGTGGTCGGGTCGATCCGCAGCAGGCGGTCGGCGCCTGTGGAGGAATCGATGGCGTAGATGTTGCCATTGCTATCGACGGCGGTGGCTTCAATCGAGAGACCGGCGAACGTATTGGAGCCGACGCTGGTGATGGGCATGTAGGTGTTCACGTTCGCCACGCCAAAGAGCGTGCCGGTGGGATTGGAGGCCATGCCCGAGAGCGTGACCGTGGTGTTGAAGAAGGCTTGCGTCACCGTGGACCAGGTGTTGCCGTTGGTGATGTCGTAGATTCTGCCGCCGGCGTAGGCATACTGGTGACCCGTGATCGGATTCACCGCCATGAGCGTGACGTTGGCGGACAAAGTCTGGCCAGCGACCGGAGCGTACAGGGGATCGCCGACGCTGGAGGTCACGTTGAGCGTCGTGACCGCACCGCCGATCCGGAGTTGGCCCGGCCCCTGCTGGTTCATCGTGAGGGCTGTCACGGTGCCGCCGATCTGGCCGGACCAGGTCTGATCGTTGGGCATGTTGCGGAACGAGAAGGTCTTCACGTCGGAATCGATCCAGAGGTCCGGCGAACCAGCGATGCCGTCGCCCTTGATGTCGCCGTTGAAGACGAAACTCGAGAGCACCGTATTGGCGGTCGTGAGCACGCGGCCGATGTCCAGCGAGCCCGGAGCTGACGTGACGACCGTTACCGTTACCGGTGCGCCGTTCGTGCCGGAGATCACCAGCGTATCGATCACGTCGGTCGTGAGCGGATTATCGTAGACACTCACGCTGGCGCCTGTGCCAGCGACAGTGATCGTGAGCTTGTTGCCGTTGACGGTTACGGTGAGCGGATTGCCCGGAGCCGCCGTGCCGATGAGTTGCGACGGATCGACTGGGTCGTTCGGAACAATCGAGGTGTCCGGATTCGCGTCGAGCGTGTAGGAGAACGTCGCCGCTCCGGCGCCGGCGGTCTTCGCCAGCACCTGCGACGAACTGAATCCCTTGACGGTCTTGAACGCACTTTGTCCGCCGGTGAGGGAGGTGTTGACGTTATCGTCGGCTGTGCCAAAGGCGCCGTCGGCACCTGGGCTCACGCCCGCGGTGACAAACGAAGCCGAGGCGCTGGCCGCCGAGGCACTGCCGAAGTTGCCGCGGAAGAGGGTCGTGTCCATGCGGGCCGCATCGAGCTTAGTGGCATCCGACAGTGGAGCAGCGTCCGCGATCACTGTCGCGACTTCCGCGCCGCCCAAGACCAGACCGCTGGAGACGGAACTGTTGGTGACCTGGCCTTTGGTGGCGAAGGTGCCGATGTTGCCGCCGGCGGTGATGATCGAGTTGGCCAGGGAGCCGACGGAGAGCGAGGTGATATCCGCCATCCGCGGCTCTTCGCCCAGATCGCCGGTACCAAAAACGCCATCGGCGCCGCGAGCCAGACCCGCCGTCACCAAACTGTTGGTCATGAGCCCGGTGACCTGCAAGCTGGAAATGCCAAAGCCAGCGGTGATCACGGCGTTGGTCATCGTGGCGGCTGAGAGCTTGCTGATGGAGCCGTCCACGAAGACATCGCCGTTCATGGCGCCCTTCACAGCCAGGCTCGTCAAATTGTTGCTGGTTGAGAGAACCGCGTCTGCCAGCATGTCGCGTCCGACCGTGACACTCGCTGTGTTGCCGAAGTTCAAGTTTCCGCCCAGATCGCGTCCGACAGAGAGCGTGGTGGCGGACTTGTTGAGGTCGATCGAGATGTCGCCGAGCATGTCGCCGCCGGTCTTGAGACTGGTCATCGCGCCTGCGTGAATCGTTGCGCCTGCGCCGATGCTGCCGGTGACGGTCACGGTTCCAATCGAATCGGCCATGTCGATCGTGGCGCCGCCGGCGATGGAGCCGGGGACCTTCAGACTTGGAATCGACCTGGCGCTGATGACAGCGGTGCTGCCGATGTTGCCGTTGACGCCGGTGCCGGTGAGCGCCAGCGTGGAGATTTTGCCGTTGGGGGCCGTGACTTCGCCGTTGAGGTTGCCGTTGGTGATGGTCAGGTTGACCACGTCGCCCAGCGAACTGGTGACCTGTCCGGTCGCGGTGAGCGAACCGTTGACGATCTTCAGGGCGGTGAGGTTTTTGCCCGCGTCAATGGTGCCGCTGAGGGAACCGCCGTTGATCGTGATGGAACTGATCGTGCCGCCGACGAAGGTATTGCCCGAATAAATATCGGTGCCAATCGCCGTGGCGTCGGCGTTGACCGTGACCTTGCCCAGGTTTCCGTTGACCACCAGTCTGGAGGTCACGGTGCCCGTCACAGTCAGGTTAGTCAGGTTGCCCGTGACCGTGACCATCGAGCCAAACGTATTGCCGTTCCTGTTGGGATCGGTGCCGACCAGGATGCTCGCGACGTTGCCGTCGATGACCATGTCCGTTCTCAGACCCATGAGCGAGTGAGCGAAGTCCATCGTGCCCACGTCGCCGACGATGTAGATACCGCCGTTGAGCATGTCGCCCCAGAGCTTGAAGGAGGTGAGCGAGACGGTTTTGACGTTGTTGCCGTTGATCTGGACGGTGCCGGAGAAATCGCCTGTGCTGGGCGAGGTTTTCGTGCCCGGGGTACCGAGCGTGATCGTCTTGATGAAGCCGTCGGCAATCAGGTCGCCCTGCATATCGCCCTTGACCACGATGGAGGTGATGTCGCCGCTGGGACCTTTGGCCCTGATCATCGAAGAGGTTTCGTCGGGACACAGAATGCTCCCGCCAATCGTCACCGCCCCGATCGGACCGGCGATATCAACAGATGAACCGATATAATCGTTCGTGATCGTCAGGCTCTGGAGCTTACCGGAGAGGATGCTCATGCCGTTGGCGAAATCGCGAATCGTCACGGGTCCTGTCGCACTGGCAAACGCGAACGTCGTCTGAATGATCTCATACGCGGAGAGGGAATCCAGGTTCCGCTGCCCCTGGAAGGTGGAGCGTGTGATCACGCCGCTGGTCAGTGGCGTATTGAGATCGTACCCCGCCGGGCTGACGCCCGTGGTGGGCGGTTCTGGCGCCGGACCACCGCCGTTGGCCGCGTAAATGCCAAGCAGGAAATCGTCAATGTCCGTCAGACGCGAAATGGGTATCCAGTCAAACTGATCCTGATAGTTCTTCTCGCTTTGCCGGACGCTCGGATCGAAATTGCTGATCGGCAAAATCGCGCCGGAGCCCGTTGCGCTGATCTTGTGGATCGTTGCGCCGCCCAGTTGCGTCACATCGCGGATGCCGTAGCCGCCGGCGACGATCGAGTTGATCACGCCGTCGGAAAGCAGGGAGAAGACGCAGTTGAATATTCCGAAGCCCGAGGGTCCGACGACGATGTCGCCGAGGCTCGACCCGCCGAAGAGCGAGCCGATGATGCCGCCATTGCCGTTGATCTTGATGGAGTCGATCTGGAAGATGGGCGTGTCAATGGTGCTGCCTTGAGGGGCGACCGTTGCGAGGGCTGCCCACTCCTGGGCCATGGCAAAGTCTGCGCCCACCAGGATGTCGGAATTGATGATCGAACCGCTGCCGGTCAGGGTGATCGAGCCGATGTGCGTCAGCGACACGATGTCGCCGCGAATGCTGGCGTTGTTGCCTTTGATCACATTGATACTGCCGACGGCGTAGAGCCCGGCTCGCGACATGGAGCCGTTGCCGCTGGCGGCGATCCCTTCGCCGATGTCCACCGAGAAAATGCTCACGGGGAATAGCTGCCCGGACATCTGGACGCCGCCCAGCGCCACGATCGGACCGGTGATCCCCTTAAAGGTGGAGGGATCGTTCACGCCGCCGGCGTTGGCGATGATCGAACCAATAATGCCACCAGCACTACCCGTAAAGCCAGAGTAGGTACTACTGATCGTAGCGACCACATTCCCGATGGATTTGCCCGCGGATATCTTGCCAACGTTCCCCACCCGCACCAGCACGTGTTGCCCCACGAAGGGATACTGCAATGCCTGCGGCAACGTTTGCGTCCCTCCACCCTGCGCCCCTCCACCCTGCGTATTCGCTCGCAAATCCTCCTCGTACGGAGACATCGCCGGACTCACCAGCAATCCGGGCACACCCGAAAGCGTCGAACCCAGATTTCCATTCAGGATGATGTTGCCAACATCGCCGACGTCCATGTTCACGATGTCGCCGCCGGTGGTGTTGCGGATGTTGTCGATAAACGTCGCAGTGGGGTTCGTGGGGCTCGTGACGCACCAAACGTCGACACGCGCATTATTGGCCGACGAGATGCTCACGTTCAGTTCCGCCGCCGTACTGGCCGGATCGATCCCCGGCATCCCCGTGGTGGGATCCAAAATGATCGGCTTGCCGGCGAGATTGGTACCTGTCGAGTTCACTTCAATATTGCCGATTTCCGCCGACCGGCTTAAGCCGCCGGCGTTCGCCGTGATGTTCACGCCAGTCGTCGAGACGACGTCCAAGATGGCCACGCCGGCCGAGCCGACGATGCCGTAGGCGCGGACCATCAACTGGCCCGTATTGGCTCCGAGCAGGTCGGTGTTCTGCGGCGTCGGTGACATCGTAATGATCGCGCCCGAATCGTCCGTCAGTGTGACCGATTTGCCCGGATCGCTCATGATGAAGCCGTTTGGTACCGACGTATCTCCGCCGGAGAACATGCTGCACTGGATAATATTTCCGCCGACATGCATGAAGCGGACGTTCCCGCCGAGACCCGTGGTAATCTCCGGACCGTCGGCCCCGGTCGCCATGTTGCCAAGATCGCCCGAGACATCGATCAGATCGATGGTGCTGTTATTGCCCGCACCAAATTGCGTGTAGTAGGACCCCTGCGTCATCTGCACGGCGCGAATGACGCCGATGCTCTGGTTCGAATAATAGAGCCCGGCGAGTTCATACGCCGCGTCGACCATCTGAATGTTCGCGCCCACCGGCACCGGCATGTCGCCAAACGGGGTCGGAATGCCAAAGACCAGATCCAGGCCGCCATTGGCCATCGTCGAGCGGACCAGACCCACTGTTCCGGCAGTCACAAGAGAATACGGTTTCTCGGTGAAGCCGTTGGCGGTGTACGTGCCGATCTCACCACCCTGTACCGCCCGCAGGCTGCCGTTGGAGACGACGATGTTGTATCCGAGCCCATTCGGGTCGCCGCAGAGAGTGTGGCCAAGCGGATTGGTCGCCCCGAGCAACTGCGAATCGGCAACGACCGCGCCAAGATCACCCGACTCCGTGCCGATGCCCATACCATGGGTTCCGGGATTCGGAATGATCGATCCCGAGGCGACCACGCCGCCAAGGGCAAGATCCCCGGCGCCCCAGATCGCCAACTGATACGGAGCCGACATCGGCGGCATCGCCGGCTGGATCGGCAAATTCAAATTGTTGATAGCGGGGCCGTTGAAACTGTACGAACCGGCCGTCGCTACCGCGATGCGATAGACGCCCGGACGATCCGCCGTGAACGTGATGGGCTGGTTGGCCACCTGCGCGCCATCGACGTCCGAACAATCCGTCGCGATCAATCGTCCGTCCGGATCGAATATTCCGAAACTGACCGGAACCATCCCAAGATACACCACCTGGATCGTCACCGTCTGTCCCGCCAAAAGCGCAATGGCGTAGTAGTCCAGCGGATTGGGCGTTGTGCCGGCGCCGTTTGGATCGATGTCCAGTGTGCCATACAAGTCTACGACATCGGAGCTGTCCGTCGGGCTGCTCTTGATGGTCCCGATATACTGTGCCGTATCAAACGTATTGTTCGCCAACAGCGCCGACGGGCCGGTATTCGCCACGGGCAAAATGCCGGCATCGAAGTAATTCTGCGGGGTCGCCGGAGGGATCGGCCAGGAGAATATCTCCTCCTGCGGCAAATCTGCGTCGGTAATGATCGGCGCCGTCGTTGAATCCACCGACGTCGCTGATCCGAAGAACGCACCGGTCGTACGAATGAAACCGATCTTACCCTCCGCTCGGATTTCCGTACCAGTGGAGTAATCCGGCATCGGCACGGGATGGCTTCCCGGCACACCGTCGGTACCAATCGAGTTGATCGAAACGATGTTGCGGATGTCGCCGCCGAAATAAATGTTGTCCGACCACGTGCCGTCGTTTATCTGAGCGTCCACGCCGATCCAATAGTGCGGTTTGCCTTGAACGGTCGCGGGCGCGTAGGGCGTTCCGCCGGTGATAATCCAGCCGCCGTAGAGCACTTCCATCGAACCGGAGACGAAGACCTTGCCTGTGAGGGTCCCGTCCACCATGAAGCGTCCCATGTGCACGGCGTCATTGCCCATGGCATTGGGCGCGATTTGCACCAGATGCGAGAAGCTATTACCTACTACCGTGTCTACTTTGCTGTTGCCGGCGAAGCCCACGCGCACCGAAACGCCCACGTTGGCATTGTCGACCGCATAAATCTGGCCGTTGTTCAGATTCACCGCGATCGCACCCACCGTCGGATTCACGGATCCGGAATCGGTGTGCACGGTCGCCCCGGTAAACACGGCGTTCGTCGAACTCAGCGTGGCACTGCCCGGCGGATACGGATACAAGATCCCCCCGGTGGCAGCGTCGACAATCTGGTCGTTTGTGTTAAACGTCCCGGAAATCACCATGATGTTGTAATTGCCATCACTCGATTGGCCTTGATAAACGCCCACGGCGCCGCTGTTATCCTGTCGCACCGTGTCGCCGATGTTCAGGGCACCGGAAATTAAGAGCCAGGTGGCGCTTGGCGCGGAGATCACCTGCATGACCTTCGTGCTCAGGTCCATGATGCTGCCGGTGAGCACGTCATGGATGATCAAATTGCCCGCATCGTCGGTCGTCATCCCGTTGACCACGACCTGGTTCAAATTCCCGTTCATCACCCGGCCAATGATCGTGGCCAGGCCCGTACTCGTGTTCACCTGGCAGAGCACGCTTTCGCTCGCCGTGCGACCGGTCGGATCGGAATCCGCGCCGCTCAAGTCCGCGACGACGTACAGCTTCTGGTCCAGCGTAAAGCTGATCCCCTGCACCTTCGCCAGATTCCCCAGTCCCAGGCTACCCAGGGGCGTCCAGACGCCTGTGGTCGTATTGAGGGTCCCCAGCGTCGGCCCGTTGCCGTCGTGGAGATCGTAGACCGCGTAGAGTTGATCGGTTCCAGTGAAGTTCGGATCGCCAAAGGCCATGCCTTCAAACGTCGCAAGGCTGACATGGTTGGAATTGGTCGGGAAACTCGGGCTGGTGATCGCCCGCGAGTTCATGAGCACACCCGCGGTCGGACTCACCTGCGCCAATTGATCGCCGGCCGAGCTGGAGGAGTTGACCACATACAGGTTGCCGGCTCGATTGAACGCCGAGCCGACCACATTTTGGAAACCGCTGCCAATGGTCGTCCCACTGCCGCCGACGATCTGCTCGAGCGAATAGCCCACAAAGAGACCCGCATAGAGCGTGCGATCCGGCACGGTTCCGGCCGACGCCAAAAGCTGCGGCAACGTCGCAATCGCGCCGTCAAGGCCGCCCGTCACGAACGGATTGCCCCCCACCCACGGCCCCGCCTGGCCGTTGGGCGTGTTGTTCTGCGGCGTCAATATCCCCAGGAAACCAATATACGCATCGCCTATGTTCGCCGGTGCCGCCACTGGCTCGAACGTAAACGTACCCGCGTAAACCGTCGCCCCGCGGAACGTCATCGAGGTATTAATGTCCGCCTGATTCGTGTAGACCGCGTAAACGTCGGCGCCGGTGCCATTTTGCCCGATCCACAGCCGCCGATCCAGGCTCGCCAACTGGCCATTGGTCTGATCGACGATCAGGAACGTGCCCATCGCCCCGGTGTAGGGGTCCGTCATGGCCGCATTCCAAGTCAACCCGCCGGGGTTCAGCCCGGTGCCACCCGGCTGCTGGCCCGGCTCCTGATCGACCGTGCTGTCCCAACGCGTGACCACCGCCATGTGGTAGTTCGCGCTGCTCGTGACGTCCACCCGAACCATGTGGCTGTTCGCACCCGCATTTGTGCCCGTCCCTGTCCCTGTCCCTGTCCCTGTCCCCGTACCTGTGCCCGTCCCCGTACCTGTACCTGTACCCGTCCCGGTGCTAGGACCGCCGCTGCCGCCACCATCATTGACGACCGCATAGAGGAACATCGTGCCGTTGCTGTTGCCGTCGCCAGGGATAAAGGCGATGCCGGTGACATTGTCCACGGTCGAGGGCGTTCCGCCATAAGTTTCATAGAGGACCGGGGTACCTCCACCGGTGTTGTTGGACAAGGTTGCGTAAGCCCCGTTGCTGTCGATCACGAAAAACGATGAGAAGATGTTGGCGCTGGGCGCCGCCACTCCGCCATTGCCATTCACATCGGGCGGGGTCGCCTTGAATTCGTGCCAGCCCCACAGGTCCGCCGTGGTCGGCGAGGTGACGTTAAACGCGATCGCCGTCACCGTGTAATTCGCGCCCCACGCCCCCTGCGTATTCTGCAGTTGATGCGAGGTGTTGAAGGCCGTGCATCGCGCATCGGTATTGTCCGGAATGACCACCTGTCCTGTCGTATCCGGCGTCAACGTGCCAAGATCGATCGCATAGAGCGGATTGTCCATCGGTATCGCGGTATAAATCGTATGGCTTCGCAGTTCGCCCGTGATGGGGTCGGCCGTGTTATCGCCCTGAGCCGTCAGAATCAATTGCGGGATACTGGTGCTAAACGCCAGATACTGCGTCAAGTCGGAAATCGGACCGCCATCGACGGTGAATGTGCCGGAAGTCACCCGAATGCACTTATTGCCGGTGGCGTCTGTCGTCCAGACTCCCGTCGCGGTAGGACTGTTCCAGTCCCCCTGGATCACGGTATCGTTGAGCGTGAAAGTTCCGTTACTTGCAAGCCACCCATAATCGGTATCCACGGCCGCCGCCAACGGATAAACATAAGTGACCGTCTTTGTGGGATCAATTTCATTCCCCTGTGTCACAAAATACAGGGTTCCCAGCATCTGGCCATCAGCATTGACCGTCCCGGTCGTCGGATCGATCGCCGCCGCGGTGATTCCTGTGATCGATGGCAGCCCATCCGGCGTACCCGCCCACGTGCCGCCTGGCTGACTCAAGTCATAACTCGCCGTCAGGTGGCCCGTCTTGTCGTAGACTTCCAGAAACAGCCCGGTCGCTATCGGGATCGCAGGTGTTGTATCGGGATAATTGTTGAATACCTTTTTATCCGGATCCCAGCTATAGGTAAACCGAAACCCATAGATGTTCCCGTCCGCGTCGCTGCTCACCCCGATCAACGGGCTCTTATAGCCACTTGCTTCAGAAAGAGGAACCGGTTGCGCGGGGGTCGTCGCCACCGGCACGCAGGTGTTGCCAACGGTAAAGCGCGTGGTGCCAGAGCCGAAAGAGCCCGCGATGTTCCCGAGCGTCAGTGCGCCGTTGGTCGACTGGATGGCCGCGACCATCTCTGCCGCGGCGCCGGAGCCATTGAGATTCACCGTGATCGGCTTGCCGCTGGAGTTGACGTAGTTGAACGTCTCGCCGCCGTAGATCGTCGTGAGCAATACGCGTTGCTCCATGACCTCCAGGAGCGTCTGCCGTCCCTGCCCACGTCTACCCCCGCTCCTTCGGTACCGTCGGGAAGCCAGGCGCCCGGCATCGCTCTCCGAGCCGTAAGCCATCGGGTAACCGTACACTTTCACCGAGTTCCAGAGGCGCTGAAGGATGTTCACAACGAATTCTCCCGAGTATGACAATTAAATGAGAAAAGCGCACATACAAGTCCTATAGTCGAGATTAACATAGCTCTTGTCAAGAGTTAGCAACACAGAAACAGCCGAGTTTATTGGAGCCGCACATACGAATTTCCGTGCCACCACTCTTCAATTAAGGCGCACTTCATCCGCGATTTACAACTAACCGTCAGCCCCCGGCTCTGCCGGGGGTTCGTACGTCGCCCTCCCCTTATGCTCATTTCGCTATCACATCACCGGCAGAGCCGGGGGCCCCAGGGCAATTGCATTCTCCCCAGTATAGTTTGGAGAAGGCATTATCGCGGATCCGATAGTTTTTTCGGAAGACGGAGTCTTTTGAAAGGAACACAGGAAGGCAGGATCGATTCAGAGGGCTTTTGGCTCCCTGCAAGACCCCCGGGCCAAAGGCGGCAAACGACACAGTCTCCCGGCCAACCGGACGGTCTTCGGCCAGGTCGCAACCTGTGCCAAGAGCAACGAGATCACCTGTATCCCCAAACGCGTCAAGCTTCTGGACCTGGAGGATGCCATCGGGGTGTGGCCATTTTTTATGGCCAATCAGACGATTGCCCCGGAAAATCAGAGCCGCGACCGTCAGGGAGCGA
>Ga0123357_10001189_pt1 | contig 27157 bp, 11 predicted proteins | sample TergutEmb28metaG_FD_89873 | JGI IMG/M metagenome (GOLD analysis project Ga0123357, IMG submission 89873) | Embiratermes neotenicus P4 segment gut microbial communities from Petit-Saut dam, French Guiana - Emb289 P4 | ecosystem: Host-associated > Arthropoda: Insects > Digestive system > Gut ...
ATAACTTTAGCAAGGAACAAAGCTCCCTGATGATGATCTGACAAGATCGAAACATGTCGGAGTGTTTTAAAGTGTTTTGAAAGTGTTGTATGTGAAATTATATGTGCATTCGTTGGTTGATAAATTGAAGTGATTCTACGAAAATGCACAGTGCTACAATAAGATCTACTCTACTGTCACAGCACCCATCACCAAGAGTACTAAAAACTGTAACCGCAGCCTCCGGTACAGGTCATACTGTAAAATGCAAGGATTAACTAGAATGAACAAACAGTGTGTGTTAGCTTGTTACAGTTTTTAGTACTCCTGATGATGGGTGCTGTGACACCCGAAACATGTAGAGTAGCTTTGCAGTAAATAAATATCTGCATTCTGTTGCATCTGGTTGGATTTTTATTCACATTGTATTAAGATGCACGGAACCATGAGCTTAAAAAAATAAAGGGGCAGATTTTTAGGCAATGTCTTGACGTAAGTACCAGTCAACAACAGACGAGTACGTGCATGAAACCTCTACTAAGGTTTTGGTTTGATGGCTACAACTGAAATTTGGTATGGAGACACGCCATAGACATACCTATAAACTTGGTATGAAATAACTGTTAGCCTTTACAAATATGAGGACAATTAGAAACTATGAATTTGTGTCCAAAAATATTAAGGCGGTGAGTGTTCTCCAGATAGCGTGCTTGTCATTGTCTTTATCGTCATTGTCATTGTCATCATAATCTGTAACAATTTACAACTGCTAGTAATAAACTAACTCCATTATTGTTCCATGACCAATGGGACACATTTCTGGCATGCTACACCCAAAGCTGGATTAAATTTGAGTTATCCTTTCATCTGGGATGTGACAACGCGTCACTGGATAGTTGGTACCGTGCTTTCAAGAATGAGTGCTGGTCTTGATTTTCAAAGTCAGTATGTCCAAAAGAATTTTACTCTTAAATAATCAATTACAATTCCTACTACACAGAATTTGTTGATTTTATGGTTTTGCAATCAAAAGGCAGGCTGAATTCTTAAGCTTTTTATTGTAAGTGGAATAAAACTGTCACTTCCAGATTCGCTGTCCCCAGAAAAAAGAGTTAATTAATTAATAAGTTAATTAATTTAAAAATAAATATCAAATGCATGTCGTTCCAGTTTGAACATTTCTTTTTTAGTCCAGTGGCTATGGATATTAACATACTTCGTAAAATCTGCCCTAGATGGTGGTGTAGTCAACATCGTTCCATGGCCGCTTTATCCCCGGGGAAGAATCTGCAGTACCCATTCACGTATATGAAATGGGAGGGGTACTGTCGACGAAAGACATTCATGACAGACTGAAGAAATAATAATTTAAAGTGGAGTCGGGAATAGGCAGGCACTGGTTGTTTAACAAAATAATGTTTCCTAATTTCATTAAACTCAAAACAAACAAAAAATGTGTGCAAGATGGTAAAGTGTTTAAACAGGGTGAACAATAGAAGAATGATAAGTGGAGTACATTATATTTCTAAAAGGAAGCGACGTAATGAGGTTCCACTAAATAAGGATCTAGTGTGTAGTTATGTAAAAGATAGGAGTAGTAGCAAAGCAGCTTCTTCTAATATTTGAAGAGCATCACAGATTTACCACCAAAAAAAAAAAACTCTTCTCTTCCTTACATTCGCTGCCCATAGTTCGTTGTTGCTTAATTGCAGTAGGACTATAATTATTCAGAGCTTTTCACCATCAAATATTGACATTGCAGATTCGGAATTTTTAGACTGTTGTTTTCGCTTGACGATTTTGCAATTTACTACATATTAATAGCTTCATATTAGCCTCCTGTATAATGGTACCGCGTTTCTTTTCTGGAGGTAAAGCGACAGGGGCTTAGATGTGACCACCCAGCCTCTTTCAGGGCCGGTTTCGAGTAATAATGGAGCAATAACTCCACCTCCTTTATAAGTCTGCTTGGCACGCATATCAGGACTGTGTTCACAAATCCTCCATTTTCGGAGGCAAGTAAGTTTAGGAAGCGTACGTTTATGTTACAAGTCTGGAGAGTGCCCGAATTCGTGAGCGCTTTGCTGAAATCGGAGCGGTGCAGGGCCAGTATTCATCTGCTTACGTTGAGGCTGCGAGCGTGTGAGTGAGGCAAGAGGGCCGTAATATTTGTGAGACTCACACTGAAGGTTGTCGTGCAAAATGATGGGGACTTTTTGGGAAAAATACTGCTATAACCGTATAGCCTGTACCTTTATAACTTTATCTCGAAGTCTTAGACCTGTATTAATTCATTACAGCTAATACTCGGAGACCAAGGCTTAAGCTTGAACTTTAGCTAATTAGAATCTACTATTTAGTGCATAAAGAATGAACAATATTATTCTGAATATTAGGTGATAACACATCACTCTCTTTTCTTTCGAACAGTAGGTTTCTAATGTATGTACTATCAGTTTCAGCGAGGCCGCTATGCCCAGTGTGGAGCGTGCCTCACACTGTACAGTACAAAAAAACATAACCCCCTTTGCGAGGTTCGAGTTCATCACAACGGAGTTGTTTAAAATTCAAGTACTCCGAGATGTTATGCCTTTGAATGATAGTAGTTACCACGTTCCAAAGACGATGGTACCTTAAAAACGCCGGTAATTTTGTTAATCGATATGATGTGCCATCCACGCTTGCTTCAATTACATCTCTCTGTCTGTTATAAACAACAATTTTACGAATATTCAGTACCGAAAAAGTAAGTGGAATAGGTAGAAATCTTCAAATTTAGCGGTTCTAGGTTCAGTTTTCCTTCCAGAAACAACACCCTTACTGAGACGTTGCGTAATGTTTTTCGATCCTCCCAAATCATATGCGGTAAAAAGTTCTAAACACTTCTCTTTGTATCCTTCGTTATACACTGCCCGCTGATTATCCTGTCAACTAAAACTGTGTACACTTCCTGTTGGTATCAAAGAGTAATTTTGATTGTATTCAACTAATAAAATTAAATTTAGAAGCCTTCCCTAGCCCATGAAATTACATGAAACCCTTCTCTATCATGAAATATGCAGCCAGGTTTGTGTTGTGTCCTTCCGAGTTATAATATTCCAATTAAAGCCCTGTCTTCACTCACTCTTGAAGACGAATTCTGAAGGCAGTTTATCAACATTCTATCCGAGTTAAAACATTTTAAACATTTCACGACCTTGAAGGTGAATGATGATAATACTTTTTTTTAATCTCTACGCATAATGGCGTTCTAAAAGAATTCACAATTTTTAGGATGAAAATGAATAAATTTCTTCATAAATTCTGTACGCATGTTAACATTGTTGGCACTTTACCATCTTGAAGATAAATAATGAAGGCAGTTCTTCATACGTTCCATGCGAGTTGTAATAACATAAATATATCACAGTCTTGGTACGAACTTCGGGGTGAATAATGAAAGAAGATTTTACAAATTCTATCCGACTTATAATATTCTAAATGCTTCATAATTTTGAAATGAATAATAAATGAATTTCTTCATAAATTTTATTCGAGTCTTTCTATTGTAAACCTTTACCATCTAACTAGATAATGAAGGATGTTCTTCATAAGTTGTCTCCGAGTTGTAATATTCTAAACGTTCCATGACCTTGAAGATAAAAATTAAAGAAGTTCTTCATAAATTCTGTTAAAGTTACAATATTCTAAATACATCACAGCCTTCATAAGGTATTCAAGGTGAATAATGCAGGAAGTTTTTATAAATCTTCAAGATGAACAGTAAAGGACGTTCTTCAAATATTGCTTTCTAGTTATAATATTCCAAACCTTTCACAATTTTCTAGATGAATAATGACAACAGTTATTCACAAATTCCATCCCTTTTTGAATATTCTAAAACCTTAATCAGCTGGAATGTGAACAATATACGATGCTCTTCACAAATTCCGTTCCTGCACTCTTGTCGTAGATTTATTGCAAACTGATATTATTCCTTCCTTTCATCTTCGGTCATCTACGATGCTGAACTAAGTGACAAGTGAATTTATTTCCATGACTCTGAATGGTGACTTAGAAGGGACGCGGAAAGAAACGGGAATCGCATATTATAGGGTTTATGAATATGGCTGATTGGACTGAGATTCAAGCCGGACACATGCAGACTTCTTGCCAATGAGTCCCAATTCATTATTACATTATTTACATCAAAGCTAAATGTTTCTCGGTGTCATATTTGTCGTAATTATGTTATCTAAAATTTTTAATTTTTAATTTGTTATAATAGAATTGTAGTAGTAATAATAATAATAATAATAATTTTCGGAAAAGGTTTGGCAATTGGTTCAGCCTTTGAGCGCAGCAACAGGATCTCCACAGTCGTTTATTCTTCTTTCTCCAAAATAAAACAGATCATAACACAGGGATCCACATCTTTTTACAAAAGTTTACAAGTCGCCTCCAAATTTTACTGACATTCTTCTGTTGATAATTTAAACACATATGCCCTTAGAATTTTTTCATCATTTGCATGAACAGTTTGTATAATTGCACTTTAAAAAGGTCACATATGACGAAGTAATACGGTGCATGCGCTTTGCATGCTGGATAACCAAGGCTACAGACACACACTCAGAATATGCAATGCTTATTGCTTTTTCACAGCAAAAATAACTACGCGAACGAGCCTCAATGTTACGTTTATATGCAAATTGCCTGTCTTGTTAAATTTAAACTAGCCTTACATTTATTGAAGACCTACGGTGAACCAAGGCCAGCAGGATGTGAAGAATTAAAGGTCCGTACAGCGGTACCGATGCTGGTACTGAGGTTCACATAATATGAGCAGCAAACACGTTAAAAAATAAAATGCAGGTCTGGATAGGCCTATCTGTTGGCTCCATATAAGCAAAATCTTCACGAATTACGGTATAATATACTATAACGCAGTACGTTACTGCCTTTTATACGGGCGTCCCGGGATTAATCTACCATACTTGGGGAGAATGTACCTTAGGTTAATTCACGTCTATATAACAAAAAATAACTATGTCCTTTGAAAGGTTACGGAGGTGATGCCGACTTAAATTTTAAAGAATGAGACCTCTTTAAATGTTGATTTATTATCCAATACATATTAAAAAGATGCTAAGTTCGTAGTTCCTGTAATGCTAATACCTGCACGTAACACCTAATTAATATCTGAGTGGCATTAAAACATTCATTAGAAAAAATCACACTAATTTCATAACAATTGTCCTCCAAGCACTTTACATAGCACGCTCACTTCCGCATGGCTTGGCTTGTCTATCGACTCAAGGACGGAGCTGCACAGTGTACGGGTAGCAAGTCATGTTAAGTAGCTATAGTATGTGGAACCGGGAGAAAAAAATTCCGCGTCATTCCGTAACTGTTCAAGTCAGATAGAGGTTTGTTATATTACACCTCTGTAAATGAACCCAAGGAACGTTTCTTCGAAGCATGGCAGATTCCTCCTAAAACATCCTATATGCTATATATCCTTAGAGCCACGATGCGCAACAACCACTTTTGCATTCTTAACGAAACATTTGAAAGGATGTGGTACGAAAAGTAAATTACAGGAAAATCTAGAAAACGAGCTGCAAGTAGACAAGGAAGAAACAGTTATATCGAGGAAAGAGAAGATAATGTAGGGCGCTAGAGTCTGAGAGAGGGAGGGAGAAGGATATATATATATATATATATATATATATATATATATTACAGAAGGGAGAAATTGAATAGAAAGCAGGAGAATGGAAAGGAGGAGGAGAGGGGTGTTTCTGCGTTTGACAGGACGCTCATTAAAAATTTTCAAAGTTCGCCGAGGCGTCACAAATTGGGAACTGCGTCTTTGATTTAAATGCTATGTGCTATGTTGGACCTGGCTTTGAAACTGGCACGATATGTATAGCAAAGAGTGAACAATTCATTCTCATCTGTAGTGTGAGGCATAGCATTTGGCACAGGGCTTATACAGCGCTTCCACTTCTGTACCTTGCATTGCCAGTACATTATTTATTTGAAAGGTGAAAGAACGAAATAAATAGCGTCACTTGTTTTGAAAAATAACAGATATTCTTAGATAGTAAGATTTGTGTGAGCATAAACTAGGATTGATCTTCCATGTAATTGAATCTGTGGATCCTGTCATACATTTGTAACTAGTCTCAGTCATTCTCCGCAATGCGCAGGATCAGTGTTGTTGCCATTGTATAATATGTAGAAATAATAAAACTCCCTTGTCCAACAGGAATATGTAGGGCATTACACTCTATACAATTCATATACATGTAATTAAACGCCTTATAAATCTGCATGTTTAAGAAGTCGATTCAGTAGGAATAATATAATTTAGACATTGTATTTATAAACTTTTCATATGTTCCATATCCGCGCATTAGATTTCGCGTGATCAGGCCAACAAATTCACTTTTGTAAAATGTGTTTATCACATACTATTCATCATCAACATGTTTCAATCTCTGTCGCCATCACCAGAAGGCTAACTTACAAGAATATTAAGAACCACAAAAATCTGTCAAAATGCGTAAGTGAAATAGACGATGTTACAAAGAATGCCTCAGATTTTCTATAAAGTCACCAAATGTCATGAAATGATATTTATCATAGACTGATATTCGATGACTATGTAGAAAATTTTAGACATTCTTTGTAACGTGGAATGTTTGACAAGCTTATTGACAGATCGTTAGGATTACTAATATTCTTGTAAGTTGCCCTTCTGGTGGTTGCGACAGCGTTGCAACATGTTGGTCATGAACAGTATGTGATAACAAACCATACATAAGTGAATTTGATGGTAATAATACGTGGATTGATGTAGAAAAGCATCTAAGTCTTCATGAGTATTCCGATTTTGATATTATATGATATGAAATATTTGTCACCTGCAACTGGGTTAACACCCAGTGGCAGTAGTACTGTACACATTTACATACAAACAATGTATACAACAATACAATTAACAACTTTGGTTGGAAGGTTTTCTGGAATTCGAGTCCAGAATAGTCAAATTAAAACTAGCGATGAACTAATCGCGTAAAAATGATCGCGTAATTGGGAAGAGTGCGGGCCGTGCTCCATCTTTGCGAGTTATGGCATTTGCCTTACAACTGAGGAAAAAGCGCGGAAAAACCTGTCACGATAGCCGAAGAGTGCCAGTTGGCACGATAAAAACAGAACACACAGAACAGAACATACATAACAATAAGAATACATAAACATAACAATACAAATACATAATTTACAAAATTAAACAAAAGCATACAATACATACAACCATACTTACAATGATTAAAAAAATGGAACCAAAGGAACATGAAAGAATGTGGTAAAAGAAAAAGCCATAAAAACAGCAAACTTCATATTATCTATAAACTAGATTGGAATGTATATACTTGTCTAACACAACTATATGATGGTAGAGATGTGTATATAATTTATTACATAAAGAAAAACTACATGTTTCGGCACTTTTCATTGGCCATCTTCAGGTTGATAAATAAAAAACTTAGTAAGCAGCTGTACTCGACTTGTGTGGGTTGTGTACAATGGGGAGGTAAGAGGTGAAGTGGGTATGAAATCTCGCATGTGTTGTGTAGGATGGGTGGTGTGGGTACATGGGTTCTGCTATTGTATGCTATGTCTAGGTTAATATAGTTAGATCTATGGTATCATCTTATGTTTGTGGAGATTATATGTACATGTACACTTAGCTTATAAATATACAGTGTGCAACTTTATATAAATGTAATATCTATAGTTATAGTAGGTTCATTAATCTAAGACTATACACAGTATAGTTCCTATAGTTATAGTGGGTTCATTGATCTAGTCACTTTGTTATTATATTTACTATTATAATACATCAAGTTTGGTTTCCTTAATTTGTCGGTTCAGTATCTGAAGTGAAACTATTATAGGATGGAATAAAAGTGAGGAGGGTATGGAACGTAAATTAGCAAATGGTAGTGTGGAAAAACAACCTACTCGTACCAGCAAATTAAATTAAGTAATGTTGAAGTGTTAGGTTTAGATGCTTCTCTTCTGGTGTCGTTGAGTCGTGCGTGTTCTAGTTGAAATGTTCAAAGAATAGTGCTGAATTTCGAGGATGGCAGATAGGACGATTCTTAGAAGCCCAGCTTTGTGGCTTCTAAGGATGTGTGTGTGAAAACTGGAAAGTGTATGTAGTTAAACACAACTATGTCAATTAAGATGTCTTCATGAATGTACTAGACAACTACTCGTACATAATTTGGCCCCTACTGGCCATCTTCAGGTTGTCTTCAAGAGAACTTAAGGTCCTACTATATATAGTAACTTATAGTATAGTCATTAAAATATTTTAATTGACATAGTTGTGTTTGACTACATACCCTTTCCAGTAAGTTACAATATTTTCCTACTTTCAATAATAAAAATATTTTACAATGAACTGGGAAACCGAAATTCCTTTACAGTGGTCAGAAACGCCTCAACTAGTATCAGACAAATCGGTACTAGCTTGTGCTCTACAATCGAGCGTTCTAGAGGCGATTCTGTTTAGTACTTTTTAATGATATCCCCTTCGATGATAATCTGAAATACTATGGTAGAATCTATGGCGATGGAAGTGCATCCTGCTCCAGAGGTCTGAACAAAGAACAGCTCGAGGTAAGTTACAGGAAATTACGTGGGAACTCAAGTTCCAGTTCAGTGCTTGACAAATCAAATACACACCCAAATTACTGAGCTATCCTTCACTCGAAATGTTGTAATGTCACCACTGCCCTCCGACCCGAAACATGATTTCTTTTTCACTTCGGACCTAAGCCGTATCCTTTTGAGGTTAAGAGATCACACACAATTGGACACGCAAACACAAACCCACACAAGGTAAGACTTCTCTAGACTAGTGATCAACCCGTCGCAGAGGCCGCTAACTACACAACACACAGCAAACACAACAGAGGAACATCTATGCCTACAGGGGATTCGAAACCGCGATCCCAGCAATCGAGCGGTCGCAGACCTGCGCTTTAGGCCGCACGGCCACCGGGCTTGCTTTAGGTTAGGTACAAATTATCATAAATTTTAGTTTAGTGGTGAGTGTCAGGGCTATGTTAACATTGTACAAAACGTTAAATCCAACTTAACGTACGCTACTTCGACTCTCATCATCCCAGCCTCAAATTATACAAAAATGCGCAACGCTTCCAAAATAAATGTCCCGGAATATATCTAAATTACAATAATGATTTCCGCGGAAATTTTTATGGGGATATAAAGATGGATATCATCTTGAAGTTTATTAAAAACATGGTCATATGACAATAAATAAAACCTCGTCTCTTGTTTTGTATAGTTGTAAAATTTGGTCTCTCACAGTGAGGGAGGAACATAGACTTAGGTTATTCGAGAATAGGGTCCTGAGAAAGATATTTGGGTCTAGGAGGGAAGAGGCAACAAGGAACTGGGGAAGACTGCATAATGAAGACCTTCATGATCTGTACCCCTCACCAAATATTATTAGGGTAATTAATCAACAATAACGAGTTATGCTGGCCATATGGAGAGGAAGAAGGAGCATACAGGCTTGTGTTGGGGAACCCTGAATGAAAGAGACCACTTGTAACACATGAAATTATATGGAAGAATAACATTAAAATGGATTTTCAAGAAGTATGAATGGTGAATGAACTGGATTGATCTGGCTCAATATAATTACAGGCTATTATTCAACCTCAAGGTTCCATAAAATAGAGGAAATTTCTTGACTAGCTGAGGACCAGTTAGCTTCTGAAGAAGGACTCTGCTGCATGAGATGGATGTAGTCATATGACCATACTTCTGATGTCTGTAATATCCAAAATACTCGTAGAGACTCGCTGTAGAGAAATACAGAAAATCCAAATACTTACCGCACACTTTCGTTGACGCCCAAGCACTTCGGGGTTATTATAGTACTTTCTTTCCGTAATTTGTCAGCGTACAGGAAGCCTGATTTATATCGGTACAGTGAACACGCCACAGTAACCAATCCACAAGAGGGCATAAGGGCTGATCCATACCCAGCACAAAGCCGAAAGCCCTTTCAGTGCGATGACGACTACCGTGATAGCGAACGACGGCTGACAACTTAACTGATGGGACCAAACAGTATCCCACTGAAAAAAAAATCAGAAGTTTACCCAACCCCGTACTTCAACTATGTCAAGTCTGTCGAATTCTGTCGTGCACGACTGCTTATTAACTTTAGGCATTCAAAATTACTTTTTATTCATGAAACTTATCTGATATCTGATACGTAAAGCCCTCGCCTCTTATCTAAGTTATTTGATCTCCCCGACCAATTGGCATTGCTCAGGCCTGGGTAAATTCGATATTCGAAAATGACGCATCAAGCAATGGACTTCATCATTTGTCTCAGAAACACAGCAGAAAAGCTAGTTTTACAAGTGTATGCACCACTTAATGGGCTTTGTATAAAGGCATTTTATTCTTGTGCTCTCTTCTACTAACTTTACAGCAACTGGTAGTAATTCTGGCTCTGCTAACTTTACAGCAACTGGTAATAATTCTGGCTTTAAATTGTTTTCATTTGCTTATGTTTATTGGAGTCCGATAGGCGTAACTATAGTCTCATAGTAAATATTAAAATATTGCAACGCTAATTTAAACAGGCCTGTAAATATAAACTACCACTCTTTTAAACGATGTTTGGTTTGCGTTTTAAAAAATTTCTAAGAAACACAATATAAACCCGTGAGTATAAAAACTTCTAGGTTAATCATGATGCACTGTTACAAGTTTAAGTGCCCACACTTAATTAAAGGTTTTAAATACGTAGCAAACAGGCATTACAAGTCTATACGTTATATTATTTACCTGTTGTAATGAAACACGGTTCAGAAGAATCAACATAGTCTAAAATTTATGTACTTATTATTGTGTTGTAACTGGCAAGTATCTGATGTTCCAGTTAACATAGAACTGTCTCTGAATATGGTTTGTAGCAGTTGTGGCAAGTGTTCGTCACGTCTCAAAAATGTCATTTCACTGTGGGAACCCTTTATACTAAAATTTCTGAAACATATTTTCGAGATGGATTTTCCTCTGTTTACCGCCTAGACGCTGCTTTACTACAAGACACTGAAAGTGGCACACAATCTAGATGCCTGCAGACCGGAGACGAATTTATTTTTAAACGGTCTCAGCAATACGTAGCTGTTCCTCACCAGCATTTCTGACCCTTCAAAGCATGCCACAGGTGCCTCTTGATTTTCAATTTCCTATTGCTCTGAAAACCCATCTTCGTAATTACTAAATAATAACTAGGGGGCAACTAGTAGCTTATCATGAGCTATATAATACCTTTTAATCTTGAAATGAGACATTAAATTATGTCGTGCTACAAAGGTTACGCATTAACACGATAGGTAATGTACGTACATTTTAACATTGTGGCCCGTTCGCGTAATATTTGTACTTCCTCGGCTATCCAAACAGCCTTTTAACATTTCATTCCAATAGAACGCTTTCATAGCAATTTAATGGTGCTGGCAACAATAAAATCACTTAGATATTTATGTAAATTGGTTGACATTTTTTATGATTTTAGGCAAATTTAGATTTCTCGCAGGTTTCCCTAAAAGTCTCCAATATAAAATTTAACAGAAATCTGTCCGCTGAGAAAATCAAAGTTTAATTAACATCTGACAAGAATAACGGGACCGTACATGAAGACCTATGTACATTTATGATAAAATCTCGCTCAGTTCTTCTTAGAGTGAGAAGTGTTTCAGACAAAAGTTGTACATAAAATCGAAACAACTTTTTTCCAAAAATCATGTCATTTATGAGATAATGCGGAAAATTACGGTGGAACCAGACAGGCCACAGATGACAACATAATGTGGCGCATGCGGAATTGAATGTTGGGTTACTAAGGCCACAGACACACATAAAAAATATGTAATACTTATTGGTTTTTGCACGACAACAAGCGTTACGCGAACGCGGCTCCCTATTACGTACATTGCCTATGTTGTTTGGATTTAGTCGCGCTATGGTAGCAGGTGTATCGAAGTAAGTTACTCTTCACGCGGTATTGCGATATGGCAATAGCATGCATTTAGCTATACGTGGGCCTTGTTTCAAGCCCCGTTGGCGTTACTGAAAAAGGGGCACACAAAAAGGGTAAAATGAATTTGATATTCACATAGTAAACAAGACAGGCAATGTACTCTACATATAACGTAACATTGAGGCGCGTTAGAGCAACCATTGTTGTTGTGGAAAATCAATAAGTATTACATATTCCGAGTGTGTATTTGTAGCCTTAGGTATCCACCATGCAATGTGCATGCGCCATACTGTCATTTGTGGCCTGCCCAGCAGTACAATATTTTTTTCAAATTATCTCATAAACGGCACGACTATTAAAACAAGGTTATCGAACATGAAAAGTGTATGTTGATTTTCTGTACAACTTTTATCTGAAACATTTCTCATACAGTATATTTTTATTATACCACACCTTTCCTTGCACCAGCACATCCATATACTACCTAGGTGTGGAAAGGCTTAATACCAACCTCCACTAGCTCAATCAGTATAGTGACTAATCGACAGGATGAACAACCAAGGAATCGAAATTTGGTTCCCGCCAGGGGTAGCCATTTGTTTCGTGTCCTTGTTGTCGATACCAGCACTGGGCTCTATTCCGCCTCGTATCCCACGGGTACCGGAGTTTTTCACGAGTGGTATAGTGGACGGGCCGTCAGAAGCCTAGTACATACGTTTATCATGTGCTTAATTTAAGAATATTTGGAGCCATATTTTCACTCTCCCATTCGCATTCATATTGCGATGTCCCGTTAATCACATGCACAACTACAATTTTAACTTAATTGCTCGTAACTTTGCCTAGCGTGTGGTTAGTCGCTTGATCTGACACCTTCTTTCGAGTACGAACGTGCACCCAGTATCGAGGTTAAGAATTTCTGGAGCTGTACCTCAGTTCTCCCATATGTCTCTATAGCGTTCACGATGAAGGCTGTGGTTTCCCTTTTTCTTTAAAATTCTGTCATTCTCATTTGTCATTTTCGGCCGTTTAGCATTAGACAACCTTCGCAGATCTGGTAGCCACAAACATAACAAATCACCCACGAGAAGAGCACGGTATTTTGTTGTAAAACTAGGTAGGTGACAAACACCTGTCATCAACTCGTCTGACTGAAATGATGGAAATAACAACCTGGGAAGTGGCATCGCCACCTGTTTCTTCGTTATAGTAGCGCTGTGTGGTGGCCAGTAAACAAAATGTAGCTTTTACCTGTTTCTGCGTACGTGTTACGTTTCATCGTCAAACACGCACGGCACGTTTTATGTACCAGTTTCTCGTCCTACAACTTACGCACAAGTGCAAGTACCGTTTGGCACCTCGATTTATTCATACTGTCTTTCCTTCCGTCTTCATTTATTGAATTTGTAACATATATACATACACATACATACATACATACACGTACACGCGCGCGTGCGCGCGTGTGTGTGTGTGTGTGTGTGTGTGTGTAAGACGAAATAGTTTTGGACAATTGTGTCCCTTATTTTACTTTTGGAGTTTATAATAACGTTTCTTCTTGCGTAAGTATTTTAGATTACTCTTTCGTACACGGAATTTTCCCCTTCGATACTTCGAATCTAGAGCCAGGTCGTATGATTTATTCCATGAGTTTTCTTTAGTCTCTTCACTCAAATGACGGGTTAGCTCTGTGACAGGGCTTCTTTACGGTTGTGTCAAAATGTATGGTACAGTTAGCTAATTTTAAATACAGGCAATGATGCTGTTCTAATGAGATGCGGGTACACTAGCATTTCCGGTAACATAAGAAGCCTTCCAGGGGTCTGAATGCTGCAGAACTCGAAAAGAGGTACCACTGACTTACAAAAATGTAACCAAAAAGTAGTAACTTACATAAGTTGACTGGGTACGAAGCGTGCCATTTGGTTGGAATAAATTCACATTACAAAGACCGTTGAGTATCCAAGAATAATCTGGAAAACGAAAAAGATAAAAAGGTAAATTAATCCCTGTAGAGGTCTATTAGGGGCCCAGAGGTTTCCTGGAGGTTGAGGCTTCCAGATTTCAAGACAATCGGCATAGGAAAGTGGCAACTTTTCAACCCTACACACAGACCGCTTTTACACCCATGAAATATTCCTGGTACTCATTTCTCTTAGAGGCTGATTTGACCCCAGGGCTGAAATGCGGCCGGAAGGATTATGTCAATCAAAAATTCCAATGACATTCTGGGGAATCGAAACCGCTACCTTCCGGCTTGTAGCGCAGTGCCTCAACCAACTGCGCCACCGCGTGCCTCTAACGAAAAAGGAAAGCAATAATATTACATTCTTGTTCACTGTGACCTTTCTATCCGCATTCATTCTAAATTATTATTAATATAATCATACCGTTCGGCGCCACAGAATTTGTGTTAGCAAGAGCGTCATTCAGTAATCCGTCCATGCTCTCAGCGGCACTTTTTAATGTGGTTTAACCTGCGTTCCTGTTGCTTGTTCATAATTCTGTAATATATTTTTAGGATAAGGAACTAAAATAGCATTTACCTAAGCCCCTCAGTGTGACAGTTGTGTCATAATTCGTTTAAGGCCCTAGTAATATATTTCGCTACATATATACATCACATAATTCAGAGGATATGTATATATGCAACAGGCAGAAGCCCTGCGGCCACACACCACGTTCATTTGTTTGCAAAGTGTTATTATAGGACGTTAAACAAACAGCCCTTGATGTATGCTGTTATTTGCTAGGATTATATAGCATCGATGGTAGATGAAGGAAATGTGAATATTGAGCAATGGTGAAATTACAATGAGAGGGAAAATCAAAGTTTTAGGAGAAAACTCTGTCCCAGTGCCACTCTCTCCACCGTGAATCTCACATGGATTGGCCTGGGCCCTAACAGTGACTTCCAGGTGAGAGACCGCCGACATGGCGCGGCCTGACAGGCCTTCATATCCTCATCTAAACTGTCTTCATCAGGTTATCGTCCCATTGCGGTATAAGCCTACTGAATTGTCCGTACTTTCATACATTTTCAATTGCAGTCGCTGTCCGTTGTTTCGCACGGCAGTGGAATGAACAAATCAATTTTTCATTACCGAGTCTTTAGAAGAGATATTTGGAACGTTAACGCATGTAACGGTAGCAGGTGGCACATTTGAAAAATGGGGCTTTCACATAGCTCCAAGAAGATTTCCTTCGCCTGCAAAACTCGACGTGTTTCGCCAGTCTCACGCCCATTTGCCCTCTAATTCACTATGAACAGTTATTTGTGTTTATTGGATGTCCTTTGTTTTTATGCAATGAGCGTCATTTTGGATTTGTATCGTCTAAAGTGTATTTTCTATTAGCCCTAAAGATCTGAGTCATTACAACGCGGCGAACCTAAGAGACGACTGATCTGAGTCACAGGCTGTCATCCTTTAACATCGCCCCGGAAAAAAAAAAAATGTCGCTTCCCTTTGAAGATGACAAGTTTTAGTGACCAAAGTTCGGGTCAACGCTTCCCGGACCTCACAGCTGCCGGTACCTTAGACGGCCAGAATCTTAGTTATATTAATTGATTCTTACAGAAAAGAATCTGTCCGAAGTACGTTGCTCGCGCTACGTTGCGATTTTCAGAAACGTATGGAAGTTTAGTGCAAATTTTCTCTTCAGTGTTTTTCTTAGATTTTTTACCAAGATCCCCATATTAGCTGAACCACTCGTGCTTGTCTGCTTAGCACAGTTTAGAACGACTGCATGGAGTGTTGTAGTGCCACATATTTTGTAACCTTATTAAATGATGTGACCTATTCATTTCTGTTTCCAATCGTACGATACTGGACATTGCTTGACATACTTACGTGCCCTTCAGATATTATCTTCAGTGTAACCCGTAATCTATTTATTGAAACGAAAAGTGTTTATAACAGAAGTTGTAGAGAAATTTAAATGCATTTTGTGTCCATTACACTTTCCTTTAGGTAACTCTTAAGTTTGACCAGATATTATAAGGGATAAAGAAATGCTGTAGATTAATTAAATTATTTTCCGATCCTGGTGGCCGCTCGGTTTTTGGAATCGCGGGTTTAAATCCCACTGAGGACATGGATGTTTGTCTTTTGTTATGCACGTTCGCAACACTGCGAAAAGCTACTATCAGCTTCGTCATGTCTGTCTGTCTGACTTTCCGCATGGAACAGCTTGGCTCTTACTTCATGGATTTTCATCAAATTCGATATTGGAAAATTTTTCGAAAAATTTTCGAAGAAAGTCCACTTTCATTAACATGTGACAAGAATAACGAAGACTTTACATGAAGACCAATACACATTTTTGAGCATATCTCGCTCACTCCTTCTTAAAATGAAAAATGTTTCAGAAATGAGTTATAGAGAAAATCAAAACACATTTTATGTTCAATAAATTTTCCTTTGAAAATGTATAGTTTTTTTTAGATAATATGGAAAAATATGGTACAGCAAGACAGGCCACGGGTGGCAATATAATAAGGAGCATGCGCATTAAATGCCTGATAAATAAGGCTACAAAGACACACTGAGTATATGTAATAGTTATTGTTTTTCGACTCCAAGAATGGTTGCAAAAACGCTCCTGAATATTACTCTTTATGTAAGTGGCCTGTCTTGTGTTTGTTGTGTACTGTGCAGGTAGTTGCCTCTGCGACTAGCTGAGCACTCTGTCAGAAGAGTCCAACCAGGTGCTTGAGTGTGTGTCTAATTGTGTGTGATCTAGGAACCTTAACAATGAAGCGGCTTAGGACCAATTTGAGCTGTTACGCCACAAAAAAGAAACTTAAATGATCGTATCCATTTAAATGCAAGGAACTTCATGAATATAATTACATTTTAGAAGTATAGGTTGCAACTTTATATCCCTCGTTTATACCCTTCTACTTGCTAATCTCCTGGGGATAAAGAGGGCCGGTGGCTTAGGGCTAACAACCTTACCACATTAGTATGCCGATTGTCTAGAAATTCCGGGATACTCGAACTCGTGCAACCTCAAGAGCCTGTCCAGGCCAGTAATGGGATAACTTTTACAGTGTTTAATAGTCATTTTGTCTGTGGGTTTTGCTTGTGTCCCTTGTGTTTATTTCATTGTTTGAAATATCCATTACTTTGGGTAGAACTGACCTAGAATATAAAGTTCCAATGATTCATAAATCAAATAATACTTTTTATATTAAAAAATTGAAGAGTTATTTTGAAATGTTTTGAAATTCCAAATGTAATTAAATGTTGCAAAAGACGTTATTTATTTCAGTACCGCACCCGTTAGCCTATTTATCTCGCGTAGGCAAATCACCAGCTAACACAATACATCCTCTATCAGATTGTCGCCTCTGATATTAAAACTTCCACCCCCCACTGTAAACATGTAGTTGTTTTATTTAGTCAATATACACCTTTCTGACATAGTTGTGTTGGACTGCATACCACCCAAATTTTATCGCACACACAACGGGGATGACTCACTTCCTAGACCCCCCACTGTCACTGATAGACTAAAAATACACATAGTATGTCGCTAATTGATCTTTATGGTTTAAATCTCCTGTTTATCAGACCACGTTCAATGTACAGAATGTTTCAGTATAGTTGCTATCCTATTGCCAACTGTGTAATGTGGCCGCTAGATAGTGCTACATTCTTCAATATTGCAAAATGTCGTCGGGACCAGAAAATACATTATGTTTGTTAGCCTTTCAATGCGGGAATATTTTTGTGACATAGCAGCGACGTCGGCAGTCTGGGTACGCGTGAGACCCACGGTTAGTATGATCTTCGGTATCACCAGATCTCAAGCAGCCAAATTTGTGAATATCCAAGACATTTCAACCCTTGAAGACGAGACCACTACCTTGTCTCGGAAAATCGGAAAGGAATTACAAAATGATACAGCTTCATATCCCAGACGATCGGATTCTTTTTCATTCTGCTGCAGAAACCTAAATAGTGGCATGAAACAAGTTATGATGTTCTGAAAATCAATAATGTATTCTGGTATTTTTAACCAGTGACCTCGTGGAAGGGAAGAGAAATGAATTAGAAATGCAAGGCACATAATATGTACTTTGAATTTAATTACATTGTGAGTACGGGCCGCGATAACTCAGTCGGCAAAGTAACTACTCTTATGGACTGGACGTTCGAGGAATCGTTTTTCGACTCCCGACCTAGGAAACAACTTTTGTTTCTCTAGAGAGCGTTCAGTCTAGTTCTGGTACTCATACAGCCTTCTATTTAGTGGGTGCAGGATAACTTTGTGAGTTTAAATCGGCAGGGGTGTGACTGTGATCACCTGCATCTAGTTTCGAGGTTAAGAACTAGTAGAGCTATTTTTGTAGAAGTCATCCAATTGTGGTATATTGAACCAAATATTAACATACCTACTGCCGTCAACTACAAGAAAGCTTTATTAGTTTCCTCAATATATGCGACATATTTCGGTCGGGCAAACCATTCTGAAGCATTTAAAAATACATGACTTCAAAACCCAAAAATAAAATGCATGTATAAATTGTTTATACAAAATAAACCAACAAAATGCACCTGTTCTAAATTAATATTTTATTTTAATTTCAATTAGTTAAATAAATTTTAAAAGTTAATAAAAAATAAAAAATAAAATATTAGTTAAGAAAATTTGCATTATATTGGTTTATGTTGCGTAATTATACTACAATGCACGGTGCAAAAAAATATAAATTATATATATATATATTATTTAGGGGTTTTAAAGCCGCGTTTTTTTTAATGCCTGAGGATTGTCCGATCGAAACATGTAGCATATTGTATATTGAAGAAACTAATAATACTTTGTTCTGATTGACGGCAGTTCTTATATACGTATATTACCGTCTAAAACACAACATATTTACATCAACATAGTGATGAAATATCAGTTACATCAGGGCTACATGTTTCGGCTGTAAAACAACCATCATTGGGCCAATGCAGAACATATACAAGGTACTATATAAGTGTGTACTCTATGGGATCCCATATCGTTTACAATAAATTTAAAATAATGGCGCATCCAATTGTACAATGAAAATAAAATCAATTTAAAATGTAAAATTAATTATGTCACGTAGAGTATTAAAACGTTTCTAGTTGGACGGAGGTACTTGAGTGCAGCTATACTTCAAATCTCACCATAAGTCATGAAGGCCTAGACCTCGTTTACTCGCACTATGGAATAAACTTATGTGTCTAACGCTAAATAATGGGCGACAACGTACACACAGTTATATGACGTCGCTGTTAAACTGGGGAGATAACTTTGTGTTTATGGCCAGACACCGCAGCAGTACGAATCCATTCAGACTTGTTCTGGAGACTTCAGAGCTACAGTTTGTAACTAAGGCTTTTCGCGCCCGCGCACACACACACACACACATACACACACACGTGCATACATACACACACACATACACGAGTCGAGAAGGAATTTGAACTGCAGTGGTAAGTACCAGTGAAGTGACTCCTTTTGTTCTATTTTCATAGCTCACTTCAACTCTACTAAATTACCAGACCACTGGCAATGGAACCGTCCGATCCACAAGGCGGGGAGAGATGGCATTGATTAAGGTCCCGTTATTAAAATTCTGAATTTCAATCTCTCTCTCTCTCTCTCTCTTTTTTGGCGCTTTTGCAACTAAAGTTGCTAAAATTCGCCCATTAGTTTGTCACGTTGGTTCGTGCTAACAAATGGAAAGCCGATGAATGGGGGTTTGTAAACTATGGTAGTGAGAATTTTAAATTTGTTGACGAATTCAATTTGTTAGTTAGAATCAAACAAAATAAAGAACACGTAACATTGCAACCTACATATTCGTTACCGCGCCGAACGGAAAACCTTATAGAGGGAAACTGAACGGCCAAATTACTCTTCGGCATATTATTTTCTCTTGCGTTTTTTGAGATAATTTAAAAACATGTTTTTAAACTTATGTTGTGTCATAACAGCTGGACTGATTTGAATCAAACCTTGTATTAAAGTTTCTTGTTCGTCCCCCTTCCTTTTCTTCCTTTTTTTTTCCTTTCTAGCTATTTATTATAGAGTATCCTATGTTACTATTGACGATTTAAAAATTTCCAGTCAGTGTGACAAAAAGCACTTAAGACCTGCTTATGAGTGTTAGTTAGACAATAAGTTCGTAAAGCATACATATTCTTAACCCACGATCCCACTGTGATTATAAGAGGGCAATCCATCGCCGACTGATTATCGTCTGTTTATAGCGCTGACGCAAAGTCTTGGCGACCACAAATTTAAAGACGATCGCGAGGTAGAAACATTTCAGACACGACAGCTGAAAACACATGACACGGACTGACGTGAACAGGGAATAGAAAAGTACGTCCTACGCTATGATAAATGGCTTATTTCGGGTGAGAACTATGTGGAAGTGTAGCGGGGTAAAAGAACAGTTAAATACATTACGCTCGTACTGGGGCTGAAAATAACCTAAAATGCAAGCATTAAATTTTTTTAGACCGGATCTCGTAATTTTCTTAGGATTAATAAATATGCGTCGTTAATTTTCATTCTTCGTTGCGAACTTAGACCACTAAAGGTGACGTTCTTTCCAAGTAACATGTTATTAATCCTTTAATACCCTTTAAAACTACATTGTTTAATACAGTGCATTTATATGTTCGTTGTGATATTTACAGTAAGCGGGTATTTTAGGCGCGTTCGCAAACTGCGAATAGCGACCATCAATTTCATCATGGTCATCTGTCCTTCCGTCCGTCCCTTCTTCCGGATGCAAGAATTCGACTCCCGCTGGACGGATTTTCGTGAAATTTTTTATATGAATATTTTTCGAAAATATTTCAATGAAATTCCAGTTTCAATTAAATCTGTGAAGAATAACGGGTACTTTGCATACACATTATTTTAGGTTTATGATTCTATCTCACTCCATTCTTCTCAGAATGAGAAATTTTTCAGATAACATAACACGCATTTTACGTTCAATAAATTTTTTTTTTCTAAAATCGTGCCGCTTTTGAGATAGTGTGGAAAAATATGGTACAGCCGGACAGGCCACAGATGACAGTGTGGCGAATGCTCATTGAATGCTGGCTAAGACTAGATACACACATTCAGGACAGGTAATACTGCTTTTTTCCACTCCAACAATGGTTGCACGAATGCGCCTCAATGTTACATTACAAAATTAGCTACACTGCCTATCTTGCTTTCGACAGCAACTTTCACCTCATGATCTCCCTAATGGAAGCATATTGTGTTTTCTGTGAGGCATATCTCACTCTTCATGTAGTATAATACAGATGAATGTTATTCTTCGAAGGGTTAAGGTACTGTACCTTGCCATTCTAAAACACACCGTCTTTCTTAACAGAAATTCTTACTTTGTTGGCAAAAAGCCGCCAGTGAAATATTTCAGAAACGAAGGATTTCAGACATGATCAAGTCAGCAGACTTCCCGACATCTTCCACTCTCTACCACAAGGTTTTATCCGTGGCCCATTATATCTGCTCACTTAATGTCTAGCTATTTATCGCACGTTAAATTTCGAGAATGTACTTCATCTCTAGCAGTCTCCGTACAGGCTTCTCCGCCACAGTTTAACTCCACAGATAAGATCGCACATGACCTGCTGATTTCTCCAGCAGGAAAGGAATGGACGACTTGACTTTGATGTCTTCAATTTTACAAATATAGGCCTACACTTAACCAACTGCGGATAATTTATTGCACAGAGATTAGGCAGATGGCTGTTACTAAAATGCAGTTCATTGCGGTTAGCAAACGAGTGGAATGAGGAAGAGGAAAGGCAAGGCCCTAATGACATCCTCTGTAAACTTGTTAATTAGTCAGCTTGAGATTAGGCAGCAGCGTGGCACGACAGCCGAAAGTTGGATAAAATGTGTGTGGTTTGTGTGAGGAGGTGGGGAGTGTGGGCTGAAAGAGTAAGAAGCAGTTGGAGTTGCGTGACGTCATTCGTGCTAAAGTTAAAGTGAATACAAGGTGCAGAACTCGGTGACGTTTGGTGCTGAAAACTGTAATTTTCAGTAATATTTATTACGTCATTATCATCAATTTATATAAGTTCTTCGGTATTTTTAAACCGTGCAGTGGCTGAAAATTCCGACGTTTCGGATGAAGCTAATGCATCCACCTGAAATCAATTCAACCACTCTGAAAATGGATGCAGAAGGTCCGTCTGAAACACAGAGACGTTCAACCGCCACAATGTGCAGTAATGTACAATAATGCGAGAAACTGATTTAACAACGCTGCGAAAACCTGAAGACATCCGTGTAACGGTGTAAATGCGTTACCCGCACCACTAATATTTTGCTTTATGTGTACTTGTAATGTTGTGTATGGATCTGGTAAAGCCTATTTATCGACTGTTATCACACCTTAATACGTCATTGGGTGAAAAATATGTAATTACAACAAAAGTTACTCACACTTAGAGTGGAATGGAGAGAAGTTGATTTGGAGACAGCGATGTTTCAGTGTCCGTCCAGCTTAGTGGCTCTCTAAGAACGCCGCATTATCTCCCAGCAGCTTAGTTAACACTAGTAATTCGCTCATGCAGTGGTAACGCACTGTCAAATGGAAGCGCTTTTAGAACAGCAGTGCTACAAAATACTTGACGACCCGACTCAAAAAAAGTCATCATGGATATCACCGATATTTATCTACACGCGTACATAATTAGAGATATATTCCTTTCTTTTTCGCCTAATTATTTTTTTCTCTCTTTGTTTCACTTATTCCATTTTATTACAACTTTCCCTCTTCTTTCCTTAATTAAATTCTGCCTTGCTGTCTCTACACTCCTTTCTTTTTATCTTTTTCGTTTAATTATCGTCCGTTCAGTCTTTACTCGTTTCTTCATCTGTCTTTAATTTCAATTTTTCTTCCTTCATACTATTCTTTTTCTCCTCCCTTCAAATTTTCCTTTTTATTTCTTGTTTTCTTCTTTGTTATCTTGCTTTTATTAATTTGTATGTGTTTTGAATTCTTTTATTAACCAATCGTTTCCGATTATTGTGTTATTTATCTTTTACTTCTTTCCCTTGATTGCTTCGTGTTACCATTTGCTTATAGCTTCTGTGGCGAGTTGGCTTTCCTCATATTTTGATATGTATTAATACGTTACATATGAACCGACCGTAAAGGAAAGCAACATTTATCAGTATAAAAATGGGGATAATAGTCTTATTGAAGGTAGCCTTGTATCCTCTGATAGGCATTTACCGAGATTTAGGGAGAAACTGCTGTTTCCGTCAGGGTAAATGAAGGAGGCAGCAGTTTCCTCTAAACTCTCGGTAAATAACCAACAGCTTACACGGCGTCACACCGCGAAAGATGGTTATCACATATGTGCATAAAACCTGGTCGCCAGGCCGCTCGGGCAGCTAAATTTTGTACGATGGCGCCAAATATTTGTGGGTCCTCAGTATGGAAATTGCTTCATGACACCCTTCTTGTTCACACCAAGTGCTGTCAGCTGTCTGTGGTGTGACAACTTTCCCATGGATCGATTATGTTTGTTTTTGGCACAGCACATCTCATAATTTTCTTAAAACTACTACCAAAGTTCAAACTCCTTTCTCTACTTTCTTTTGCTCTATTGCTGCCGAAAGCAAACAGACAGACGGACAGTCAGTCACATCCTTTTGTTATAAAGGATATCAACAGCCAATAACAGTAATACTGCCGAAAAGAATAAGGTGTGTTTTACCTGAAGGACTTTCTGAACCAACGCTGAACGGTAACACGGTTGTTTCACCGAGCACTGGTGTAGGCAGTTACTTTATTATGACTCATAATAGGTTACGTTGATTAGCGCTTGGAAATTATGTCAGTTTTATGGTACTAATAAAAATACGTCACTCTATTAGTACAAACAACAACGAGCAACAAGCAGATAATGACATACAAAGTGACAGACAACGCTTGGTGTTTGATGTTTGTTGGACCGTGCATCATTGTGATAACTGAAGAATAACAACCAACTAGATTTTACTTATTATTTTACTGTACTTCTTATAGGCTCAACATGTTTAGGGCACTATTATGCCCATCATCAGGAGCTCGCGACTATAATGTTGATTACCACATTGGTCATTTCGTTCTTGATGCTGTAGGTTGGAGGTTAGGTGCGGGTAGGCTGGAGTAATATCCGGGCTGTAGGCTAAAGCACTTAGCCTACAGCCCGGACACTACTCCAGCCTACCCGCACCTAACCTCCAACCTACAGCATCAAGAACGAAATGACCAATGTGGTAATCAACATTATAGTCGCGAGCTCCTGATGATGGGCATAATAGTGCCCGAAACATGTTGAGCCTATAAGAAGTACAGTAAAATAATAAGTAACATCTAGTTGGTTTTTAAGGCTTTTTGTGTTTTTTTCATTCAGCGAAAATTCATTAACTCACCCGGATAGCAGTACCCAAATATTCAACGCCGATAATATCAAAGACGTGTACCGGCTACGATTCTGAACCATTTTCATCCCATCTGTGAGCTCTCAGTATCCTCCGTAAGATCCAGTTTAACGTTAACTAGTCACCTGTTCTATCTTTCAAGTTGCCGTAGTAGGCCTACATATTATATAGGTGTCGCAATATATCAGATAAATAAATGCATAATTTGATGTGTTCTGGTGGTGTAAGAACCTTCTTCTGTGTCGGTATCTTTATAGTTGAAAATTACTAAAATTGGAAACAAAAATAATAACGTAATTAGTCCATTTAGGACTGAAGTTCCCAAATGCGACAGAACATTTTCAGCAGTAATCAGCTTAATCTCTTTAACGCTTCTACAATTGGAAAAGTTTATATTTTTTGCCATGCTTGCTAATAAAGGTAGGGAAGTGATTTAACTAGACTGTTAAGCTTAAGGTCATATCACAGTAGCAAACCAAGTTTTGAAACTGCGACGGATGAAGGGAAGAAAAAGATGGGGGTGCTGTATCTTTACTCGTTATCTCTGTGCAGCTGCATGGAAGAAAATTTTCACTGTGAGGGAAGGGAAATCAGGATGTAATGCAATATTTCTGGTGACGCCCTTGATTACAGGCAGAAAAGTCCTTACTTTGCAAGGTCTGAGCCTTATTACTGTACTAACTCATGCTGTGCCGGACTGACTTCCTCTTGATTCCGAGTCCAGCTACAGGAACTTTTTTTTTTTTAAATTATGAATTAATAGTGATATCCTATTTATTAGACACAAGTCATCGCTATTGGAGGGATTCTGGAGCAGAATGCATGAATTGTAAGATCACATTACACAGGTTTATAATCCTTTAGATCTGTTAAACCAAGTGAATATTTAATCTTGTCTGTTAGTGAAGGAAATAAGATATCACTTCTGCCAAGCTAAAACTGTTGAAATTTTCCTTGTTTTTCAAGCAGAGCAGGACCAATACATGTGGGCACCCCAGCAAGTTAATAGTTTGACACTACGGAGACGCCCCTTCTTTAAACTCTTTCGTTAAAACTGATGTTCTTTTTTACTGCCGTCGGACACTGTATAAGTCACAACTACACAGTTATGCAGCCCCACATTTTTCATACTGATTCAATCTTCAACGGTTCGTCTTCTTTCCCATACCAACGGAGTTCACATCAAATAGCACTTTATGTACATTTCGGCGTTTAAGTAAATTGTACACTGTACAAATATGACTATTAAGTAGGCTGATGTATCAGTTCTGGTTTGTAGTAAAACTCATTACAAGGACCTAATTAAACGTTTCTTAATTGCGCATGTCTACTATTCTTCTTCAGTTTATTTTATGTATTAATATTATATATAAATATGCGACTGTGTAACATCAAGAATGCCTAATAATGAACAGAATGAGTTCCAAATACGCGGGGTTGAACAAAAATAATTGGACGTACAGGACGGTGTGAAAATAAAATATCAGTGACAAAGAATATGTGTACTCTGAGATTTTCTACGCGAACTGATTCCTATTTTCAGCATTTCTTGCTGTGTGAACCACGCAACTTACTGTACTCGTACAATCATGTTTAAATACTGAAATCCACCACTGAGAACCTCAGATATATGAAACGGTGCCGAACATTATAATCACATGCAAATATCAGCAATGTAAGTGTAACCATTAAACCAGATTAGCACCTTTCCAGCGGTGAAATTGTGTTGACATGGTATAATCTGGTGTAAAGAAGAGATCTGTCTACTCGACCAATACAGTTTACGTTACAAGAATTATAGGCCTTTGAATGGTTCTTATGGATTTTATCCTATGGAAGGAAATTGTAACCGGATATTCCAATACTAATTTACTTATTAAGAACGATACTTTTTACGACACTAGTAATTCATAAAACAACACACTTCATCAGTAAAGGAAGAATGAAAACCAACGGGGAAATGTATCTACAGCAAATAAAAATCCTAATCTTAACCACTGAAAATAGATAATAAATTATGAGATACAATGGAAAATCGAAAAATCTTAGAACAAAAAATATAGATACAAGATTGAGGTAATACTCTATAGCACTTTTGTAAGGAATGAAAACTCACTACATAAAATAAGACACGTGACATATTTCATATTTACACAATTCCAGATTTTTGCATTCTATACCCATCGGATTAGCCTGAAGAAAAAGAATCAGTGACGAAACATTTTGCCAAAGTAATTGACAAGTTATTTTGTCAATAATAAAAGTTGTTTTGACGGTTTCCAAATAATGTTTTTTGTTATTTTGTATAACACAACGGAATTCCAAACTTCAGAAAATCGGTTTTATCGCCGTTCATACTTTGATGGTACAGGTATAAATTACCAGACACACACACACACACACTACGCACACACACACAGACACACACACACACACACTACGGGCGCGCGCGCGCGCGCGCACACACACACACACACTACTAATCCCCGTCTTACGTACGTAGAGTGGAAACGGAATATGATGGCACACGCGCAGAAACCAGATTTGGTCTTCCAGCGAAACGGACGAGTCCATTTATATCGGCGGGGGTGTCAGTTCAGTCGGCTGCTGGCAGCCGAGGTGTGCGCATCA
>Ga0123357_10001190_pt1 | contig 27147 bp, 20 predicted proteins | sample TergutEmb28metaG_FD_89873 | JGI IMG/M metagenome (GOLD analysis project Ga0123357, IMG submission 89873) | Embiratermes neotenicus P4 segment gut microbial communities from Petit-Saut dam, French Guiana - Emb289 P4 | ecosystem: Host-associated > Arthropoda: Insects > Digestive system > Gut ...
CAAAACAACTTTAGTAGATAAAATGTTATTAGCCGGAAAATTATTCCGCGACGACAAAACCGATTTAGACCAATTTTTAGACAGCAACGATTTGGAACGCGAACGCGGAATTACGATTCTCGCCAAAAACGTTTCAATTAATTATAAAGACTGTAAAATCAACATCATTGATACGCCGGGACATGCCGATTTTGGCGGCGAAGTAGAACGGGTACTGAATATGGCAGACGGCGTCCTGTTGCTCGTGGACGCTTTTGAAGGACCGATGCCCCAAACCCGTTTTGTGCTTCATAAAGCCATTGACCTTGGGTTGAAACCGGTTGTCGTCATCAACAAAGTGGATAAGCCCAATTGCCGTCCCGAAGAAGTTCAGGAAATGGTTTTCGACCTGATGTTTTCATTGGATGCTACCGAAGATCAGCTGGATTTCGCCACTATTTACGGTTCTGCCAAACAGGGCTGGATGTCGGACGATTGGCGGAAACCTTCCAACAATATTCATCCGCTGTTAGACGCTATCATCGAACATATTCCCGCGCCGGAAGTGCTGGAAGGAATACCTCAGATGCAAATCACGTCGCTGGATTACTCCAATTATGTAGGCCGGATTGCCGTTGGACGGGTTCACCGGGGTGAATTGCAGGAAGGAATGGACGTTGCGCTCTGTAAACGCGACGGAAGTATCCTCCGCTCCCGCATCAAAGAACTCAATGTTTTTGAAGGATTGGGGAGAACCAAAGTTTCGTCTGTGAAATCGGGAGATATCTGCGCCATTGTCGGCATCGATAATTTTGAGATTGGCGATACGCTGACCGATATTGAAAATCCCGAACCTCTGCCTCCCATTGCTATCGACGAGCCGACCATGTCGATGCTGTTCACAATTAATAATTCCCCATTTTACGGGAAAGACGGGAAATACGTCACTTCGCGCCATATCTATGAACGGTTGATGCGCGAACTGGATAAAAATCTGGCGTTGCGCGTCGAATCGTCCGATTCGGCAGATTCATGGATTGTCTATGGACGCGGCGTTCTGCATTTGTCGATTCTGATTGAAACCATGCGGCGGGAAGGCTACGAGCTGCAAGTGGGACAGCCGAAAGTTATTATCAAAGAAAAAGAAGGCGTCAAGCTGGAGCCGGTTGAGCAATTGACCGTCAACCTTCCCGAAGAATCGGCAAGCCGGATTATTGATATAATTACCAAACGGAAGGGGGAAATGCAAACGATGGAGCGCAAAGGCGACCGGATTCATCTGGAATTTATAATTCCTTCGCGCGGCACAATTGGATTGAGCAATCTGGTTTTAACCGCATCGGCCGGAGAAGCGATTATGGCTCACCGCTTTTTGGAATATCAACCGTGGAAAGGAGAAATCGAAAAACGCCTGAATGGCTCGATTATCGCTATGGAAACCGGCAATGCTTTTGCTTATGCTTTAGACAAACTGCAAGATCGCGGACGGTTTTTCATCGATCCGCAAACCGATGTTTATGCCGGACAAATCGTTGGCGAGCATACCAAAGAAGGCGATCTGGTCGTGAACGTTACCAAATCGAAAAAACTGACCAACGTCCGCGCTTCGGGAAGCGACGACAAAGTCCGCCTGGCGCCGCCTGTCGTTTTCAGCCTCGAACAAGCCCTTGAATACATCAAGGAAGATGAATACGTCGAATTAACGCCTTTGGCTATGCGACTGCGCAAGATTGTGCTGGATGAAACCGAGAGAAAAAGGATGAAAAAATAAATGACCAAAATTGCACCGACTTCTTAAATTTATCTAACAGCGGCCTAAGCTCCTGATCCCAATTATTTTTTTTGAAAAATCCAAAACAAAAGCCCGCTAAAGTATGAATTTTCAATTTTATTTTTTATCTTTGTATGATTAAGGGGCATTGTCATGATTTCAAATGTTTTTATTTGAAAGGACAAAGGTAAATTTAATAATATTGTAATATAAAATTAACTTTATCGGCGTAATTTTGCGCTTAAAGTAAAAAAAAAAGAGTTATTCTAAAATTTTAAAACAAATTTATGAGAAAGAATTTATTCACTCTCTTACTTGTGATTTTCTTTTGCTCCTCTGCTTTTGCGCAGGGAGCCAAATTGAAAGGAACCGTTGTCAATTCCGAAACAAAGGAGCCTTTACCGGGAGTTTCCGTCAGATTGAGTAATCAAAACATGGTTACGACTTCCGAGTCGGACGGGTCTTTTTATTTTGAAAATGTGAAACCGGGCGATGAAGTGCTTGTAATCTCTGCGCCTGATGTGCAATCGACCGTCCGGAATGTGAGTATCTCGCAGGATGGGGTAACTGATGCGGGCGAAATTGCGGTAGTTGTCAATGCAAGGAGTCTGCTGGACGACGGGTCTTTGAATTTGCTTGATGAATCCTCTATTGGTGACGATGATACGCGGAATGATGTGAATGTATCATCATTGATGACAACTTCGAGCGATGTTTTTTTGTCTAAATCCGGATATGATTTCTCTGCTGTGAGATTTAAATTGAGAGGATATGATTATCGCTATTCCGACACCTATATTAATGGCGTTAATTTTAATGATGTTGAAAGAGGGGGATTCAGCTTTGGTATCTTTGGCGGTTTGAATGATGTAACCCGCAATCAGGATGTAGTTCTCAGTATGCAGACATCAGGGTTTACTTACAGCCAACCGGGAGGCGCCGTTAATTTCAATACGGACGCAGGCAGTTATAACCCGGGTGGTAAGATCGGAGTCGCTTATACCAATCGCAACTATAAACTCAAAGGTTCGGCGTTGTATTCCACCGGAATGATGCGTAACGGCTGGGCGGTTACCGGAGCCTTAGCTTATCGCTGGGCTGACGAAGGATTTATTGCAGGGACTTTTTATAACAGTTTCGGCGCTTCTTTAGCGGTAGAAAAGATAATTAACCTCCAAAATTCATTGTCGTTGATAGTTGCTGCAGCTCCTACTCAAAGAGGACAACAAAGCGCTGCTCCCGGAGAAATACAAGACTTATTGGGACATTATTATAATTCTTACTGGGGATACCAAAATGGGAAAAAGAGAAATTCAAGGATCATAACATCATGTGAGCCGATTGCCGTGCTTACCCATACATGGAAAATAGATAACAATACCAAATTAAAAACGGGACTCGGATTTAAATATACCAATTACGGATCAACAGCATTGAGCCGCAATAATGGATCTGATCCTCGCCCCGATTATTATAAAAATCTTCCGAATTTCCAAGCGTTGCAATACCCCAATCGTCCGGAATGGGTGGATTATTATCAGCAACAATGGCTGAATGATCCTACCGTAAGCCAGATTGATTGGGATCATTTGTATTACATAAATCGTAAGAGTCAAACGAACGATTCTATATATTACGTGGAAAATCGCCACAACGACCAAATAAACTTTACGCTTAATTCTACTTTGAATACAAAATTATCGGAAAAAGTTTCCTTTGCAGCCGGAATAGAAGTCCGTACTACAAAAGGAATGCATTATAAAACCGTCGATGATTTGTTAGGGGCAGATTATTTAAAGAACATTAATGTATTTGCTAAAAGAGATTTTCCAGACGATCCCGACAAAGCGCAATATGATTTGAATAATCCTGATCGACAAGTGCTGAAAGGCGGGAGATTCGGATATGATTATGACATCTATTCCAATTCTGCAGGCGTATGGTTGCAAAATACGCACCGTTATAAAAAATGGGATATTTTTTACGGATATAAATTTTCATACACCGATTTCTACCGATATGGAAATATGAGAAACGGATTGGCTCCGGATAATTCATACGGAAGAGGCGATACTCATTCTTTTATTAATCAGAGCAGTAAATTCGGATTGACATATAAACTGAGCGGGCGTCACATGTTTTCGGCAAACGTTTCTTATTCTACATTGCCTCCGCTAATTTATGACGCTTATTTATCTCCCCGCGTGAAAGATAACGCCATTCCGAATTTGAAAAGCGAATCAAATTTTACGGCGGAAGCAAGTTATAATATCAGTACTCCAATTGTCAGAGGACGATTAACGGCTTTTCAAACAAATTTCTATGATCAAGCCAAAATGTACAATATGTATTCCGATGCGGACGGAACTTTTGTTAATTATGCCCTTACGGGAATCAACAAGGTTCATAGAGGAATTGAATTTGGCGCCGAAGTGAAGATTAACTCAAATCTTTCCGTTTCGGCTATCGGAACAATTGCCGAATATTATTACAATAATCGTCCCAAAGGAACAACCAGTTATGAAAATGGAAGCGCTCCCGATACGACGGAAGTTGTTTATTTAAAAAACTTTTATGTGGGCGGTACGCCTCAAACAGCCGGATCGATAGGCGTTCATTATTTTTATAAATATTGGTTTTTCGATGTAAATCTAAACGGGTTTGACAGAACTTACATTGATATTTCTCCGATGAAAAGGACGGACAGGGCTATCGCAAGTATAGTTGATAATACTTTTGACGATAATTCCGGAGATATGGCTGCAAGAGTGAAACAGGCAACTACTCAGGAAAAATTTGCAGGAGGCGCTACACTTGATTTCTCTATAGGAAAATCGCTCCGCATTCAACGGAAATATACGCTGAATATCAATTTGCAATTTAACAATATCCTGAACAATACGAATTTGAAAACAGGCGGATACGAATATAATCGAATTGATATCAACGATGCTACTTCAAGCAGATTTCCGTCCTATTATTATTATGCACAAGGATTCAATTGCTTTTTGAATGCCGGATTAAAATTTTGATTTATAAGATTAATAAAATAAAACTAAATACGATAAAAATATGAAAATTATAAAAGGATTATTCCTCCTGTTAATTACAGCTATTTGCTTTTCTTCATGTGAAGAAAGAGTTTTTGATGCTCCTTCGTTTAATATTCCTCCTACATTCGACGGGAAGGCTAGTATAACTATAAAAGACTTTATAACAAAATATAAAGGAGTTACGGATACATTGAGAATTACGGATAACGATACAATCGAGGGATATGTTACGGCTAATGATATTTCTGGTAACCTTTTCAAACAGTTGGTTGTTCAGGATTCAACGGCTGCGATTTTAATTAATATTGACCAGAACAATATAGCGAATGATTATTCGGTAGGTCAAAAAGTAATAATCACGTGTAAAGACTTCTATATCGGAAGAACCTACAATATGTTACAGTTGGGCGATTATTATAAAAGTGGAAATTATAATCAAATCGGGCGAATGAACTGGTTTTTTTCCAGAAACAACATTCACATGGTAGGTAATCCTGACCCCGGTATCATTCAACCGGAGGTAATTACTGCCAATGATTATTCAAAATTAAAAGACGAATTTAATGTGGCAAAATTGTATGTACTGAAAGGCGTAAAATATGTTGACGGTGGATTAAAAGTATTTGCTACTGCAGCAGAAGTAACAGGAAATGCTGTTGACAGGGTAGTCTATTTTAATGCTAATCAAACTTCGACCGTTACCACAAGGAACAGTTCTTATGCCGATTTTGCAAACAAAATGTTGCCGGAAGGAGTTGTTAATTTGACTGGTATTTTAACTACCTATAACGGGACGCCGCAGTTCATGTTGCGTTCTTATGACGATGTGCAGGCTTATGATCCCAGTGGTGGCGACGGATCCAAAGCATTTCCTTGGGCTATTCCTTATGCCTTATCACATCAAGACGGAACAACCAAAGGCTGGATCCAGGGTTACATCGTTGGCGCCGTAGCGCCGGGAATTACCACAAATAATCCGATTACCGGAAACAACGGCATCAGTTTCGCATCTCCGTTTTTGAACAATACGGTGGTTTTAGCGGATTCTGCCAATGAGAAAGACTGGACAAAATACGTTGTGGTGGAATTGCCTATGGGATCGGCTATTCAAACACAAGTGAATTTGATGGATCATCCCGATAATTTAGGTAAACTGTTAGCAGTTAATGGTACGCTACAAAATTATTTGGGAGCGGGCGGACTGACAACAACCGGCGCTTCGAGCGACTTTGTGCTCGGAGGCGTTTCGGGTGGTGAAACTGGAACTATTTACAATGAAACGTTTGGAACGACAGCTGTTCAAACCGGAACGACATGGCCTGCCGTCGCCGATTATACCGGCTACAGTAAAACAGGAGCGGGCGCTGCTCAAGTAACTTACACGGCAGAGGGCGGCGCTGTTACACTAAGAACAAATTCTCCTTCAAGTGGTTATGTGGGAGCTTCAGGTTCTGTCAATGCCTTGTTGGCAGCGAGTGGCGCAAGCCTTATCGTCAATGATATTGCTACTTGCGGCGCAACAACTCTTAGTCTTTCTTTTGGAAGCAATGAAATAGATGCCAACTTGGCGGTAGCTTACAAAATTAACGGCACATCTAATTGGGTGCCAATTTCCTATACTAAACCATCGGCAACTTGGGGATTGACCGGCGGTCTGGCTATAAATCTTCCATCAGGAGCGAATACCATCAAGCTGAAATTTACTGCCGCAGTAACACAATACGGAACACGAGTTGATGATATTACGCTTACAACCACAAATACAATAGGTGCGCCCGTTATAGATCCCGATACCAATACTCCGCCTAATCCAAGCGGCGTAATCTTTTTGGAAACTTGCGGCAACGACGGTCAAGTTTCAGGAAATGTAGCCCCGACTGATTATACGGGATGGGATAATAAAGCTCCGGTTGCTTTTTCGGGCAATGTTGTTGTCCGGAAAACCAATTCCATGGATACACATGTTTGGTTTGCAGCCTGGTCAACAACATATCCCGATTTCAAATACCTGACAGTTTCCGGTATCAATACCGCCGGTTGCACCGGTATGACATTATCGTTCGATGCTACTCACAATCTTTCGGGAGGTTCGGTTAAAGCGAATTTGATGAATGTATCGGTAAAAGATATGAATACCGGTGCGGAAACAACGCTTACGGTTCCGGCAACCGATTTGGCATATAACAGTTTTGTGACTGTATCGGGCATTACCGGCATTCCGGCAACATCAAATTTGCAAATTACGTTTAGCACCACCGAAACGAATACCATGGGTATGCGTTTGGACAATATTCGTATTGAAGGCGTAAAACCGTAAAAAGTATTTGATCCCGAGAAGAAAAAATAAATATATTATTAACAAACCGAGAGGTTATTTAATTTTAGATAACCTCTCATAAAAATTAAAAAAAATGAGGAAATTTACTTTATTGTTAAAAACAACGCTGATTGCAGTATTTGCAATATATGCAAGCATGAATCTTAATGCCGGAACAATAACAATAGTACCGGATCAAGCAACTACCGGAGCGACAGGAACTTCTTATATAGCTACATTAACTAATTTTACTGCACAAGAAATTGGCTGGGCTATAAATAACTGGATTCCAAGTAATTTACAAGTAAGAGGAAACAATAGTACGGTGAGTTCAAATTTTCAGTTCTATAATACAACAGCCATCCCCGGTAATATTACAAAAGTTACGCTGAACGCATTTAGTAGTACAACAGGTATAGGCGGTACAGGTACAAATCATTTAAATCCGGCTTCAATATCATTAGTTGCCGGTACTGATGTTCAAAGCGGAACAAGTACAGGTATTGCTACTACAGCAGAAACCGATTGTGTTTATTGGAACTTATCCGGAGGAAACAATTTTTTTAGAATTCAATTTGTAAATGGAGCAACGAGTGGAACTGCACGAATTTCAAGTATTGAAATAGAATATTCCGAATCTGCAAATCCAGTAGCCGCAACACCAACGTTCTCTCCTGCTGCAGGATCTTATGCCGAACCTCAAAACGTAACGATCTCTACCGAAACAGACGGCGCATCTATTTATTATACAACAGACGGCAGCGATCCGACTGCAAGTTCAACGCTTTACACAGCGCCAATAACTGTTTCTACCACAACAACAATTAAAGCTATTGCAATTAAAGACGGTATGAACTATAGCGATATTGCGACTGCAACCTATACTTTCCAAGTTGTAGAGCCGGGACAGGTAGAAGCGCCGACGTTCTCTCCTATTGCGGGATTATATACTGCGTCTCAAGACGTAACTATCTCTACCAAAACGGAAGGTGCATCTATCTATTATACAATAAACGGCAGCGATCCGACTGCAAGTTCAACGCTCTACACGGCGCCAATAACTGTTTCTACCGCAACAACCATTAAAGCGATTGCAATTAAAGACGGTATGAACAATAGCGATGTTGCCGCTGCAACCTACACTTTTCCTGAAATTGCCGACGGCGAAGAAATTATTTATCAAACGGGGTTTGAAAGTTCGGAAGGTTTCACGGCAGGTTCGACTTTCAACAATTCCGCTATGGCATTTTCAGGTACTGCAAACGCTCAATGGGGTACAATTTATGGAATGCCCACTTCTACTGCCAGCTCTATCATTTCGGGCGCTCAGTCAATGCAAATGCGATGGTACACAGCTACTGCAACCATATTTGGAAGCACTGAAACAAGATTTAATTTACCCAATGTAACAAAAGTAACCTTCAAAGCTAAAAACACGGTAGCAACAAATGGCATGGATATCACAGCGCTTTATTCAACCAACGGAGGAACTTCCTGGACAGGCGGCGAAGTTTTCAAGTTAGGAACAAATGCTGCAAGTTTTATTTATAACATTTCAGCCACAGGCGAATATGCGAACGTAAGAATTAAATTTTTGGTAACGCAATCCGGCGCTGCGCCAACAGGTACCGTGCAAATTACTATCGACGATGTGGTTGTTTATGGAATGGCAGGAGAAGAACCGGCACAGGTGGCAACTCCTACATTCTCTCCATCTGGAGGATTTTATTCAGGGCCTCAAGATGTAACTATCTCTACTTCAACAAGTGGCGCATCTATTTATTACACGACAGATGGCAGTGAACCGACTGTAAGTTCAACGCTTTATAGCGATCCGATAACCGTTTCTACCACCACAACCATCAAAGCTATCGCAATCAAAGAGGGGATGAATAACAGTGATGTTGCTATGGAGACCTATACTTTACCTGATATTGCCAGCGGCGAAGAAATTATTTACCAAACTGGGTTTGAAAGTTCGGAAGGTTTCGTAGCAAGTACGACTTACAACAATACTTCAATGGCATTTACAGGTCCGGAAGACCTTCAGTGGGGTACAATTTATGGAACGCCTTCTACGACGGGGGCCATTTCAGGCGCTCAATCAATGCAAATGAGATGGTACAATTCTGCTGCAACCACATTTGGAAGTACTGAAACAGGATTTGATTTACCCAATGTAACAAAAGTAATATTCAAAGCAAAAAATACATTATCAGGAGGAATTGGCATGGATGTCACTGTCCTTTATTCAACCGACGAAGGAGCATCTTGGGTTGGCGGTGAAGTTTTCAAGTTGGGAACAACTGCTGCAAGTTTTACTTACATCATTTCTGCTACAGGCGCATATGCAAACGTAAAAATTAAATTTTTAGTAACGCAATCCGGAGCACTACCAAGTGGTAATAGTGTACAGGTTATTATCGACGATGTGACTATTTATGGAATGACCGAATCAGAATCAACAAAGGTAGCAACTCCAACATTCTCTCCCGCCCCAGGATTTTATACTGCTCTTCAAAGCGTGTCTATCGCTACCGAAACGGATGGCGCATCTATCTATTACACGACGGATGGCAGTGATCCAAGTACAAGCTCAACGCTTTACACAACGGCAATACCTGTTTCAGCTACAACAACCATTAAAGCTATCGCAATAAAAGAAGGGATGGATAACAGCTCTATTGTTACGGTAATCTACACTTTCCCTGTGGAAGTTGCCAATATCGCTGAATTTAATGCTTTACCAAATAATACGGTAGCTAAAATTACAGGCGCTATTACGGTTGCTTATCAAAACGGAAGCAATTTATTTGTTCAGGATGCATCGGGTTGGGTGCTGATTTATGGATCGACAACAAAAACCTATCAAAACGGCGACCAGTTGACAGGCGTTATTGGAACTTTTTCGATGTATGGAACTCCGGCATATCCTGAATTGATGCCCGTTGCCGGAATCGAACTGCCCGACGGCGTAGCAGCAGGCGCTCCTCTCATGCCGGCTGCCCTCGCTCCTGCCGATTTGACGAATGCCGATTTAAACAGATATGTCGCTTTGAATAATGTTGAAATTGCCGCCGATGTAGCTTATACAGGATCAATCACCTCCGTTGTCAGTGGAACGATTGTAAAGGGCGACGGAACAATGATTATCCGCGATTATTGGGGATTGATTAACGCTTCATATTCACAAGGCAGCGCAGTAAATGTGACAGGTTTTGTCCGGAATGTAAGCAGTGCGCTTATGATTTATGTGCTTTCAATAGAGCCTTATACGGGAATCAATAATCCTCAATTCGACGCAGCCAATGTTTACGCTGAAAATGGAGTTATCTGTATAAATAATCTACAGAGCGCTGCAAAAATCAATGTATATGATTTGTCAGGAAAATTGATTTTCCAAACCACAGCAGCCAATACAGCAAAAATTCCTGTAGCTAAAGGAATTTATGTGGTGAAGGTCGGAACGCAAGCGTTTAAGGTTGTAAATAAATAATTAATTATTGAGGCTGTCTCAAAAGCAACAGGCAGCCTCAATTTTTAGAATATACATTTGGATTATTGTTGAAAATATGTACTATTATTTACAAAACAAGGGAGTTATTGTTGATATTTAATTTTCTTTTTTTATCTTTGTTGCTGTTTTAACTGTAAAACAGTTTGGGCTTGTTATTTATATAATAACGGAAAACTTAGTGAACCCTCAATAAAAACAGGAAATAATGCTGAATTGTAATTCTTTACAACGGTGGTTGTACACATTTACATGGATTTTATTCATGGTGATTTTTGCATATACGAGTTTATTCATTATATTGATAAGAGAGTCTGATGCGGTTTTGAATGTTTTTAAAGATGAATATTTCAAACTCCAAGCGAATAAATTATGTATAACTATTAATTTAGGGCTTGTATTTATGTTGGTTTTGGATTATATTTATATTAAAAAAAGTAGCATAGAGACAAAACAAATGATGAAATTAATAATTAATTCATTTATTTCTTTTTTTCTTATATTAGGAATTCATTTTCATGCTGTAAATTATTGTGCCAAAAATGATCATAGAATATTAAAAATTTTTGCCAATTCTGAATTTGCAATTTTTATGGCTCTCATATATTTATATATATTATTTTGGATTAAATTAAAATCTCTGACAAACGAAAGAGAATTAATAATTATATCATAACTTTTAAAAATGTCAACATTATTATTTATTGTATTTATTGTTTTGGTTTGCATAAATATTATTTTATATTATAATTTTAGAAAACAAAAAGAACGAAAAATTATTTGTGCAGAAGCGGGTCCTACAAAAGACATTTCTAATAATTCGACACCGCACGATTATCCGATTACATTTTTTGATGAGATTATGATTAATGGGAAAAAAATAAATGAAAAAGAATATATACCAATAATCGTTCATGGCTCTTGTATGGAACAAAGAGGTATTTTTTCGGGTGATATATTATATGTAAAAGAAATAAAAGCATTAAGTAACGAAGAAAAAGAAAAAATAATAAAAGAAAGAGATATATTGTTGATATATTTGTCCGATAAAGATATATATAAAATTAGAGAATTTGAAAAAGTTGATGCAGAAAATAAAGCTAAAACATTTTACTATACTACAGAGGGGAAAAATTATTCTACAAATTCTCATGAATTTGAAACAATTCAAGGTGTAGTAAAGTACAAATTACCAGCATAACATGATATATTGAGTTCTTTAGATTAAATCAATGATATACCATCATCTATTAAAAATAGACGATATTTAAATTTTATAATGATTAAAAAAATGGGTAAGTTCTAAAATTAGCTTACCTATTTTTTTGTTAGTTAAATATTTATCTGTATATTTGTAATGGGTTTATCAAATGTGATTGCCTTGAAAGCGGTCAATTATTGTTGCCGTATATTGGCACAAACAGGAATAACAGGGTATATATATGATTAATAAATATTTACATAAATTCACCTAAAAATATGAAACAAATTATTTTAGCTTCAATTGTTCTGTTTTGCTTGACGGTTTCAACGCAAGCAGAAGCTCAAAACAGAAAAGTGGTTCCTTATGCCATTGCTTTCTACAATCTGGAAAACTTGTTCGATACCATTAACAATAACGGAAATTACGATCTGGAATTTTCTCCTATGGGAGACAAAAAATGGGATGGAAAGAAATACCATGCAAAATTGGAGAATCTTGCCAAAGTACTGAGCATGTTGGCAAAGGAAACTTGTCCGTTGGGGCCTGCCGTTATCGGAGTATCGGAAGTTGAAAACCGCTCGGTATTGGAAGACTTGGTGAAAACAGGCGATTTGGCAAAACAGAATTTATCAATTGTTCATTACGATTCCCCTGATTCAAGAGGGATAGATGTGGGTTTTTTATATAATCCGCAGTTGTTCACGGTAATATCCTCTAAGCCTTATCCGCTAACGATACCCAACGATACGGCGTTCAGAACCAGGGATCAGTTGCTTGTGAGCGGACTGCTCAGCGGAGAACGGTTTCATTTTATCGTTAACCATTGGCCATCCCGAAGAAACGGAGAAAAATCATCCCGCTATCTCCGCGTTGCTGCGGCTAACTTGTGCAAACATATCACCGATTCGATACGGGCTGCCGATCCGGAGGCTAAAGTTGTGATCATGGGAGATTTAAATGACGACCCAACCAATGCAAGCGTGAAAAAAACACTGGATGCAAAAGGGAAAATAAAAGACGTTAAGCCCGAAGGATTATTCAATCCAATGGTAGCGCTTCGTAACGCCGGAGTTGGTTCAATCGGATACCAGGGGAGCTGGAATATTTTCGATCAAATCATTATTTCCGGAAATATGGTGGGAAACGACAAATCCACCTTTCAATTCTGGAAAGCCGAAATTTTTAACAGGGATTTCCTGATGGAACAGACCGGAAAATACAAGGGATATCCTTTAAGAACATTCAGCGATAATACTTTTATAAACGGCTACAGCGACCACTTTCCTGTCTTAATTTATTTGGTAAAATATTATGAATAAGGCGAACGGTGAACAAGGCAGGGTAAACGGTAAACGGTGCAAGGTAAACGGTAAACGGTGCAGGGTAAAAAGTTTATGTGTTCTTATAACAGTTTTTTTTTGGGGGGGAGGAGGCATTTTGTCGGCGCAACCGCCGGCAGGATATTACGATGCCGCTTTTGGCAAGAAAAAAGAAGCGTTGAAAACAGCGATGATGGAAATAATCCGTCCTCACAGCGAGCGTACTTATGCTCAATTGTGGACGGATTTTCAGCAAACAGACCAGCTCCCCGACGGCAAAGTATGGGATATGTACTCCGATATTCCGGACGGAATGGCGAAATATTATTTTACTTTTACCGACGATCAGTGCGGCAATTACAGCAAAGAAGGAGATTGCTACAACCGAGAACATTCTTTCCCGAAAAGCTGGTTCAATAATGATGTTTCATCTCCGATGTACACCGATCTTTTCCACATGTATCCTACCGACGGATATGTGAACAACCGGCGAGGCAACGATCCGTTCGGAGAGGTCGCCTCCGTCAAATGGACTTCAACCAACGGTTCCAAAGTAGGAATGGGAAATGCGGCTTTGGGTTATACAAGCGAGGTGTTTGAGCCGAGAGACGACTTCAAAGGCGATTTTGCCCGTACCTATTTTTATATGGTTACCTGTTATGAAGATTTGCTTTCGGGTTGGAGCTGCGATATGATCGACAATTCAACCTATCCGGCGTTTCAGACTTGGGCATTAAATTTGCTGCTTAAATGGAACCGGAACGACAAAGTCAGTCAGAAAGAGATCGACAGGAACAATGCCGTTTATGAAATACAGAAGAATCGAAATCCGTTTATCGATTATCCTCAATTAGCCGAATATATTTGGGGCGATTCTGTTGCGTATGTTTTTAATCCTAATCCCACCGTTTCGATCCCCAATGTATATGATGATGAAACAAATCAACCGGTTGTGTATGCTGCATCGGGCATGTTGCATGTTGCAAATGCGCAGGCAGGAGCTACTATCCGGATTTATGACATAATGGGCAGACAACTGCTTCAGCAATCAAATATTTCAGGACTCTTTTCGACCAAACTGCCGGATAACAGGTTCTTTATTGTAAAAATAACCGGTAAATCCGGTCGAACAAGCGTGCACAGGGTTGTTAGATATTAGATATGAATTATACAAATGACATGAAGAGAGATTTGAAAAAGTTACTGTTTGTCTTTGTCTGTATTACTTTTTCGATTAATACATTCTCTCAAATACCCCCGGGCTATTACGAAAAAATAGACGGAAAAACGGATCGCAATCTGAAAACGGCTTTGTCCGTTATCTTAAAAGAGCATACCGTATTGAATTACAACGACCTCTGGTATTATTTCAGAACAACCGACGTCAGAGACGACGGTCGAACGGTATGGGATATGTATTCCAATAATGTTCGTTATTTCAGCGCTACTCCCGGACAAAGCACAGCCGGCATGCAGAAGGAGCATTCTTTGCCGAAAAGCTGGTGGGCGATTTCAAGCGAAGTTGATAAATATGACGCCTATTCCGATTTAACTCATTTGCTTCCCTCAGACGGCGACGCTAATCAGGCAAAATCAAACGATATACTTGGCGAAGTTGCATCTTCGGCGATATTTAATAATGGCGTAACTAAAGTAGGGCAAAATACATACTCCTATTCGGGAAGTCCGAAACAGGAAGCGTTTGAACCGAATGATCAATACAAAGGCGATTTTGCAAGAACTTATTTTTACATGATTACGTGCTATGAAGATTATGCGCAACAGTGGCGGAGCGAAGCTTTGTCGATGTTCAACAGGGAAACCTATCCCGTCCTGCAACCTTGGGCTAAAGATATGCTTCTTAAATGGAGCCGCAAAGATCCCGTAAGTGAAAAAGAAAAAAACCGGAACGAAAATGTATTTTTGTACCAGGGAAACCGCAATCCGTTTATTGACTTTCCAAACCTGGCGGAATATATCTGGGGAGATTCAGTCGGTTATGTTTTTCATCTTCCCGAAGAATATAAAGCGCATGAAGCGTTTATCATGACGCCTGCGAATTTGTCGGACATGTATTTCGGTGAAATCCAACCCGGTGAAATTTCAGAGAAGACGATTATTGTCAGAGGTCAATATTTAAGCGGTAATCTTACGGCAATGCTTTTCGGTTCTGCAACAGGGAATGAATATTTCAAGGTATCGGCAACATCAATTCCTTCCGACTTGGTTGATTCCGATGAAGGATATGAATTAACGCTGACTTATACGCCCTTAAGTTATGGAACACACGCCAATCAACTGGTTCTTCTGGGTGGAGGATTTATGGGAAGTACCGTTCTTTATTTAAACGGCACGTGTTCGAACACAACGTCGATTGTTCCGGCAGGCGCCGATTTTCCGGATCTTTATTCTCAAAACAGGGAAATCTTTTTCCGTTCTTACACTCCTTCCGGCAAAGTATTTGTATATGATATACTTGGAAATCTGATTTATACAAATGTCTGTACGGGTATGTGGCAAAGTTATTCATGCCCCGGCGCCGGTATTTATATAGTAAAAATTAATGACAGAACGGCTAAAATTATGGTTAGATGATTGCTGTCATATAAAATTTACTTTGCTTTTTATTTGTTTCAAGAGTATCTAAATATGTGATGAACAATTTGTTTAAAACGTTGCATGGCATATCATAAAAAGATACAAACAATTATGTGACTATAAAAGATTATTCTGTACAAAATAGACCAAAAATATTAAAAAAATAATAAATTGTGAATAAATATAATACAACACAAAAATGATTATTATAGATAATAAAACCAATTTTTACTCATTTCGATGAATTTGTCGTTTTTTGAAAATACGGAATAGCAAATTAATATAAAACGTAACGCGATACCATGTAAATATCCTTTAAAACCTGTCATTTTGTTTTTATTGAGATTTTTTCTATTTCTGTTATAAGAAATTTTTTATCCAATAATAAATTTGAAAATAATAATTTGAAATTGACTATAAATAAGGAGGTTTCTGTACTACCTTTGTAGTGTAAAAATTAGTAATTAAGTTCATAAGTTTACACACTCTATTTTTTTAAGACAAGGGGTTAAGTAGAGAGCAGCAGGTAGTGTTATATGAACTTGAGATATAACACTACCATACTGCAAACAATTAAAAGAGATAAGACTTGAAAATGAATGATCCAGTAATAAATATAATTAATCGATACACTCATGAAAAGAAAAGGTTTTTTCAAAAAAATTTGTCGTCGTGTTCAAAGGATGAGGAGACGCTTGGGACTTTTGATTCCTGCTCCTCCTGCCCATTTCCAAGTTGATTTAGGGAGGAAACGCTAAAAAGTTTTATTGAAAAGTAAAACCTAAAGTAATGGAGTTATCGGTTCACTCTTAATTGTGTTATGGCAAATTTAGTGAATCTTAAGAGGGGGCCGGTAACACATTACTGTTTACCAACCTAATATTCTGCAGGCAAAGCTTCTAACTGCACTCTTGAAAAAACCGGACCATCTTTACAGACATACATTTTCCCCACATTACACCGCCCGCATTTTCCTACTCCGCATTTCATACGATTTTCAAGTGTGGTATAAATATTTTCGGCTTGAAAGCCCAATTTATCCAACACCGGAAAAGTAAATTTAATCATCACCGGAGGACCGCAAACAATGGCTATCGTATTTTCAGCCGAAGGACTGAGTTTTTCCAGCACGGAAGGAACGAATCCGATTTCACCTTTCCAGTCGGAAGTTTCACCTCCCGGGTCAACGGTTAAAGTCAGATTCACATCCGGACGTTCTTCCCATTCTTTCAGTTCGTTTTTATAAACCAAATCATCAACCGACTTGGCGCCATAAAGTATTTGAATGTTTTTGAAATTATCCCGCGTGTCTAATGCGTTCCAGATAACGCAACGCATCGGGGGCAAAGCAATTCCGCCAGCAATGAACAGCAGGTTTTTACCTTTCCATTCGTCCATCGGAAACGTGTTGCCGAACGGACCGCGAAATCCCATCGTTTGCCCTTCTTCTAATTTGGAAAGCGCAGCCGTCACTTTTCCGGCTTCGCGAAAGGTGCATTCGACATAACCATTGCGGGTAGGCGGAGAGGCAATGCAAAACGTACATTCGCCTTCGCCAAATACGGAATATTCGGCAAACTGTCCGGCTTTGAATTTAAATGCGCTGGATTCTTCGTCGTCTTTGAATTTTAACCGGAACGTTTTTACGCCGGGGGCTTCCTCCGTAATTTTCTCAACAGTCACGAGATAAGGAAGATAGATATTGTCATTCATAATCAATTACTCCATTTTCAAATTTTCAACTTGCCACATTTTCAAATTTTCACTGAGATTCATATCGACCGGACAGGCGCGCGAGCAACGACCGCAGCCGGTGCATCCCACCACCGACAATCGTTCGGGCATATAGGAGAATTTATGCATCAGCCGTTGACGCCACCGTTGACTCTGCGTGGAACGCGGGTTATGCCCCGAAGTATGCAAAGTGAAAAGGGCGAATCCACAGGAATCCCAACAGCGAATGCGGCTTCCCGATTTCCCAAGCGTATGTTCCTGAATGTCGAAACAGGCGCAGGTAGGACAAACATAAGCGCATGCGCCGCAGCCGATGCACCGCTCGGATTGCAGTTTCCAAAGGTCGCTTTCAAACATTGCCGTCACTTTTTTGCAGACTTCTTCTACGTTGAATTTGACGGGAATTTCTGCCAGATAATCTTCTTTACGAATACACTCCGGAGCTTCTTCAAAAAATGAACTGTATTTTTTGTACCATTCGTTTCCTTTGCCGGTAATGATTTCAGCTAAATAACCTTCTTCTTTGACTGGAGTCAGCAAAATATCGCTTCCTTCGGTATTTCCGGGACTGCCGCTCACCGAAGTGCAAAAGCAATATTCATCGGCTTGCGTGCAAGCAAGAGAAATTATCGTCATGCGTTTCAAGTGTTCGTTATAAGGCTTATCCTCTGTATCCCAGTTAAATATACTGCCTAAAGGGCCAAAGCCGACAGCATCGCAGGGGTGCGTTCCGAAGACAAGCGTTTCGCGCAGTCCGGCGGAAGTATAATCCTGAAGTGTGACATCGTTTTTTTCCTTCCTGTAGGAAAAGAGTTTTTCGGTACGTGGAAAAGCGACTGCCTTAGGGGATTGTACCGTTTGAATATGATTGGCCGCTATTTCATCGACGGATGCAACGACCTTGAAATCCGTTTGTTTGCCCCGACATACCGGCGCATAGATAGAAATGCCGTCTGATAGCGCCTTTTTCAGGCAATTCGCGAGCGATTGACGGCTGATATATTTTCGTTCCATAGATTTTACGCAATAAAATTTTCTTTATCATCCGGTTTAAATGTGGACAGCACATTGCCTTTTTCGTCCAGTTCTCCAAAGTTTTCCTTCACCCATTCCGTCATCCTGTGCGACAGGATATGAATGGGGATTCCCACCGGACAGGCGGCTCCGCAAGCGCTGCAGTCGGAACAGCGCCCAGCCATGTGCATCACACGGTTGATTTGCCACTCCATATTACCCAGCGTGCTTGCCCAAGGCTGTATCCATTGCGGACGATTGATTTCGACGATACATTTTGCGCAATAGCACATCGGACAGGCTGCGCGGCAGGCATAACACTTGAAGCAGCGCGACAGTTCTTCCGTCCAAAATTCCCATCGTTCGGAAACAGTCATTGCGTCGATTTTTCGGGCTAATTCATCTTCGTCCGGTTTTGCCGGCGCAGGCGTTTCTTTCAGGTGTTGTTTTATTTCTTCGGCGGATTGAAGCAGTTTAGTATCGCCTTTTTCCGAAAGCGCAACGACTCGGAGATTTTCTTCTTTCAGTTGATGTTCGTCAAATAAAAGCGCTATATTTTTCAAAGCATAATACGATGCGGCGATTCCAACTTTTTTCCCTTCAACTAAATCCTTGTGTGTCAAGTAAACCGCCAGATTTCCCAAACAGTTTTCATCGAAAATCAATTTGCCGGCATCTTCGGGTTTCGACACAAAAGCCGGTCGGGGCGTTCGCGTACCGTTTTCATATCCAATAAAAATATCGATGGATTTATTTTCGAGGAGCGCTTGGGCTTGGCTCGCTATTTCATTCATGATGCGCCTCCATTTCTTCTTTTACTGTGGATTCGTTTTCAGCTAAAAAACGGATCACTTTTTGGTATTCGGTATAAGGACCTAATTCCCTGATGTAAGTAACCGTTTCGTTCACTACATCCGCCCATTTTGCTCCTTCGGCTGCCGACACCCACGAGAACTTGATTCTCCGGATATCTATTCCCAGATAATCGAGCAAATTCCGGAATAATATCCATCGCCGGCGGGCATGGAAATTACCGGAAGTATAATGACAATCGTTTGGATGACAACCTGAAACGATCACGCCATCCATTCCATTTGCAAATGCTTTAAGCAGCAGTAAAAAATCGATCCTGCCCGTACACGGGAAGCGGATAATTTTCACATTCGAAGCATATTTGATGCGGCTCGTACCCGTCAAATCGGCTCCGGTATAAGTACACCAATTGCAAACAAAAGCTAATACTTTTGGTTCAAATTCGTTAGACATATTCCACTAATTACTGAAGCCACAAAGTTAGCACAATATATTTACTAAAGCAAATTATTTAATTATTCAAAACTTCCGAACAACGCTTCACCTTGCCGAACATCCTTGTTAATACCGGAAGGGGAAATACTAATTTCCCTTTCCGTATTTTTCATGTAACAAGCCGGTCGTTTAACCGAATAGTAACCGCACAATCCTAAAATTATTCCAATAATTACAATACTTTGTTTGATTTTCTTCTCTCTTACATCTCCCATATCTGCGTATTTATTAAATTTTATAATCGTTTTTGTTCTAAACTCTTTCAGTACAAATTTAATACACAAATGCGTCGATTCAAAGTCATTTTCAGATTATCATTTTCAAATTCAGCAATGGATTTTTTTGAACTACTGTCATTAATATTTAGATTATTCTGTATATTTTCATAAAAAGATAAAATCGTTATAATTTCCAAAATACCATACTTGTTCTATTGGCTGCTCTCTCGCCATTTGCAATTAATCTCCACTTCAGATTAGGGAGTAATTCTGATATTTTGAAATATACTTTATCGTTCATTTTACCTCCAACTGTAAGATTAACAGAATAAGTGGCCACCCCCCGTAAATCGTCGCTATTTATATTCGTTATTACCAGCTCTACAATATCAGCAAGATCGCTCTTCTTTGTGCTATTTAGAAAAGCGCTCATATAAAAAGAATCATACCCTTTTGCTAATGTACCATATAAACGGAAAGAAAATACGTATGCTCCATCTTCAGGGAGTTCAACATAATCAAATTCATCATTGCCTTTTCTCCATTTAAATACACTTCCACCATCTCCTGCTGCATCTCCCTGTGCTATCTGCATATCTCCTTTGATAGTATAAGTAAAAGATTCGTTCTTATTTATCACTACAGGGGGAATTTTCCGGACGACTCCTCCACTTGAAATCCTCATTTCATAATAAGTAGAATTTTCATCATCCACCGGATTTTTTTCATCTGTTATATATTTTACGTCACTTAGTATAAGCGGATCTTCGTCGGCTGTTTTAATATGCAAAGACGCCTTAGGATCAGATGTACCGATTCCTATATTTCCGACTCCATCTAATTTTTTGAAAATCAAATCATTATTTTCGAGATTAATAACAGTTTTTTGATTTAGAACGCCCCCCAATTCTACGATTTGCCTGCTGGGAGACATTGACAATCCATTTTCTGCATGTATTTCCGTTATTAGCTCAGTCCATTCAGTTCCATCCCACACATACAATCCTTTTTCAAACGGAGATGTTGCATTAACATTATAAACAGTCATTCCCGTATATTTTGGATTGTTTTCGGGATTAGATTCAGAACGTTCAATAATGGGGAAAAGATTGTGTATATCAACCAGATGTACACGTGGATAAATCATACCTTTTTCTGAATTGACGCCACCCGTCGATTCATCTTTTTCTTTCAACTCCAAAAGCGTACCTTTCAAAGGTTTCGATTGGGATCCAATGGTTACCTGCGATTGTGCAGATAATACAAAAAATGCACAGAATAAACTAATTACAATACATTTAATACATTTGTTTCTCTTTTTCATCTTCATTTTCATTTTAATAATTTTGATTTTGATTTTTGATTTTGATTTTTGAGTTGCAAATGTACAACGGCGGTATTTCGATTTAAAGTTATTTTGTAAAGATGATTCCCATATTTTTCACACAAATTTATTTTAAATAAGTCAAATAAAGATAATTTTTCGCCGGATGACATGAATATACAAATCCTGCAACACAATGAAGAACAAATATTATCCTGTGAAAAAAGATTGAATAACGATACAGACTGCTACCGCTTTTTTAATCGCCAGCGATTATGCGTCCACAAATAGGCGGGCGGATATTGTAAAATGGTTTGTTCCATGCAACGCATGTATTTTTCTGTTATTTCAAATTCAGCCGTTTCAGCCGCATTGCCGGAAATTACATGGATATGTCCTTCGTAATATCCTCTTTTTAAACATGATATATCCAAATAACAAACAGCGGCTCCGGTATGCCTGGCAATTTTTTCCGTTCCGGTTATAACGGGAGTGTCTTGATTCAGGAATTGTGTTCGGTATAAAATTTGGTTGCCGGAAGGTTTTTGATCGGACATGAACCCGATTATCCAGTTTGTATTTGCTCTCCGCAGGTTGACAATATCACGGAAAATATTGTGTTTCGTATATCCTGTCGAATGAAAACGTTTTCGTAAATTCAAAAAGAACTGATCGGAAATTTTATTTTTTAACGGACGGTAAACTTGTCCGGAAATCGTATTTTCATCGCCTTTCAAGTGAAGCATGATGGAAGGAACCCATTCCCAATTACCGTAATGTCCCAGCATTAAAACAATCGGGCGCCGTTCATCCAGAAAATGCTGTGCAGGTTCCAAGTTTTTGAAAACGAAACGTTTGCGCATTTGTGAATCAGAAATATGCAGCAGTTTGATTGTTTCAACAAAATAATCGCAAAAATGCCGGTAAAAATCTTTCTCGATTTTTTGGATTGCTGACGGCGTCTTTTCCGGAAAGGGGTTGCTCAGATTTTTCCGCACTAATTTTCGCCGGTAACGAGCCAGATAATAAACAATAAAATAAAAACAATCTGAAATAAGGAATAATATCCTGAACGGAAGGAGCGCCGTTAAAAAAGCGGGTATATATACTAACAGGTACAATAAACGATTCATAGAGTCATTATTATTTTTTCTTCATTAAACCGGCTCAAAGTTAAGGTTTTCAGTTTATTTATCCAAGAATTGTTATATTCCGCCTCTACTTTGAGATAGTTTTCCGTAAAACCATGCATTTTATTTCCTCGCGGCGTATGTTCAAACAAAACTTTATGCGTTGTTCCGGTTTGAGACTGATAAAATTCACGGAGTTTCCGGTCGGACAATTCCAATAACCGTCGGCTGCGTTCCTGCTTTATTTTCGGATGCACCTCGTAATCAATGTTCAACGCTTGTGTGCCTTGTCGTTCGGAATAGGTAAAAACATGCAATTGGGAAACCGGCAGCGATTCGATCAGCTGTTCGGTCGCTTCAAAATATTCGTCCTTTTCGCCTCTTACGCCGACAATAACGTCCACGCCGATAAAGGCATCCGGCAATAATTCTTTTATTTTTTTTATTTTGGATGCAAACAATCCGGTATCGTATTTCCTGCGCATCAACCGGAGCACTTCGTCGGAACCCGACTGCAAAGGAATATGAATATGAGGGGCAAAACGTTGCGAGTGAGCAATAAACTCAAGAATTTCGTCGCTTAATAAATTCGGTTCGATGGAAGAAATACGGAACCGCTCAATGGATTTGACCTGGTCAAAGGCTTGTATTAAATCGAAAAACGTTTCCCCTGTCGATTTTCCGAAATCGCCGATGTTGATGCCGGTTAATACGATTTCTTTACCTCCTTCGTCGCCGGCTTCTTCCGCCATTTTAACCAAATCGGCGATTTTCCCGTTCCGGCTTCTGCCTCGAGCGAACGGGATGGTGCAATAGGAACAAAAATAATCGCAGCCGTCCTGCACTTTCAGGAAATGGCGTGTCCGGTCGTCTTTTGAACAGGAAGGAACAAACTCGCGAATGTTTTTCACCGGCGAAACCACAATTTTTGAATCGTTTTCCCTGTTAATCAAATGAGTCAATAAATCTGCCTTTTCCCCGGTTCCCAAAACCAGGTCCACGCCTTCGATCCGGCTTACGTCTTCCGGTTTCAGTTGCGCGTAACACCCTACGACCACCACGAAAGCGCCGGGATGTTGCCTGCTGATTTTCCGGATTGCCTGTCGGCATTTTTTATCGGCTAATTCCGTTACCGAGCAGGTATTGATGATACATATATCAGCTGTTTCCCCCGGCTGTATTTTCCGAATCCCCTGTTCCGCCAACTGTTTTCCGATAGCAGATGTTTCAGCGAAATTCAGTTTGCAACCCAGCGTGAAATAAGCCGCTTTTTTATTTTCAAAAATTGTTTTATCAATCACGTGTGAGAAATTTGGGCAAAGATAATTATAATAATCAGATAATTTGTAATTCGTAATTCCAATCTACAAAGCAATTATAAGTTTTCCTGCATATTTTGCTTTATAGAATATTTCATCATTTTACGAACTCCTTCAGAACTTAAAATGCCTTTCTCCAGCATTGCACCAAGCATTCGTTTAAGTTTGAATAAGTTTATTTCATTATTAATGCGTGTATGTATTTCACTAACAGAACTATTAGGATGAGCCGTTATGTCTCTACTGATAATTTAATCCTTCGGATTTTTTAATGTGTTAAAGTAGAACTAATCAAAATCTCATCCCTCACAAATTTTTTATCGCTTTTTTGCGAAAAAATTGTACCTTTGCACTCTTAATAAACTTCAATAAACAACATGATTTTATGGAGCAACTTAAGCATGAATGCGGTATCGCGTTAATACGACTGTTAAAGCCGATTGAATATTACGCAAATAAATACGGCGACCAACATTATGGACTTAGTAAATTATACTTGATGATGGAAAAACAGCACAACCGCGGGCAGGATGGCGCCGGAATCGGTTGTGTGAGCGCTAACGCTTTGCCCGGAACGGAATATATCTCCCGCGAAAGAGCCTTAGGCAGCGCCGGTATCCAGGAAGTTTTCAAAAACGCTTACGAACAAATCCGAAATACGCCGGCAGGTACGCCTCATGAAAATATCCCCTTTTGCGGCGAAGTGTATCTGGGACATTTGCGTTACAGTACGACCGGCCGTTCGGGACTTGTTTATATTCAACCTTTTCTGCGCCGAAACAATTGGCGTTCGCGAAGTTTGATGTTGTGCGGGAATTTCAATCTGACGAATGTGGATGAGATGTTCAATCAAATCCTCGACCAGGGACAGCATCCGCGTTTATATTCCGATACATTGATAATGCTTGAAATGATGGGCTATTACCTCGACCATGAAGTCCAGCATTTATATGAACTGTATAAATCAAAATTCAAAGACGGCGCGACCCGCAACCGGAAAATCGCTGAAAATATCGACATTGCCCATATATTACGCCGTTCTTCCATAACTTGGGACGGAGGATATGTTATTGCCGGAATAACAGGAAATACCGATATGTTTGTATTTCGCGATCCGAATGGAATCAGATCCGCTTTTTATTATTCCGATGATGAAATTGCCGTTGTGGCTTCAGAACGCCCTGTCATCCAAACCGTTATGAATGTCAAAGCCGAAGAGGTGAACGAATTGCTTCCCGGACAGGCTTTCATTGTGAAACAAAACGGAGTAAAATCTCTTGAGCAGATTCATGAACCGCGCAACATAACGCCTTGTTCGTTTGAACGGATTTATTTTTCACGAGGTTCGGACAGGGATATTTACCAGGAACGGAAAATGTTGGGTCGCCAATTGTTGAATCCGATTCTTAAAGCGATTGATAATGATTTGGAAAATACGGTTTTTTCTTTTATTCCCAACACGGCGGAAGTTGCATTCTACGGTATGATGGAAGGTTTTGAAATCTATCTGAATGAACAGAAAAAGCGCTTAATCAAAGAACATCTTCACGAACTCTCGGAAGACGATCTGGAACGGATTTTAAGCCTGAAAATCAGGCAGGAAAAAGTAGCCCTGAAAGATATTAAATTGCGGACTTTTATTGCCGAAGGAAACAGCCGCGACGATTTGGCGGCTCACGTTTACGATATTACTTACGGTTCTATTCGTGAAGGAGAAGACAATCTGGTCGTAATCGACGACAGCATCGTTCGAGGAACTACGCTGAAACAAAGTATTATCAGTATCCTCAACCGGTTATCGCCCAAAAAGATTGTTATCGTATCGTCTTCGCCGCAAATCAGATACCCCGACTGTTACGGAATAGATATGGCAAGCATGGATGAATTTGTTGCATTCCGCGCTACGGTCGCTTTACTTAAAGAACGTGGATTACAATCAATTATCGACAAAACGTATGAAACTTGCAAAGCGCAGTTGGGATTGCCGAAAGAATGGGTAGTCAACCATGTGAAAGAAATCTACAAACCGTTTACCGAAGATGAAATTACGGATAAAATTGCTGAAATTCTGACGCCGGAAGATATTCAGACCGAAGTGAAAATTGTTTTCCAATCGCTGGAAGGACTGCATCATGCCTGTCCAAATAACAGCGGCGACTGGTATTTTTCGGGGGATTATCCGACTCCCGGTGGAAACAAAGTCGTAGTGAGCGCTTTTGTCAAGTATTATGAAAGCGAGGAAATGAAGCAAGCACAGCATAAATAATTCATGCACTTTCAATTACAACATACCGATAATTATTCCAAAGCCCGTGCAGGATTAATTACTACCGGACACGGAACGATTGAAACGCCGATTTTCATGCCGGTTGGTACGCAGGGAACGGTGAAAGCCGTGCATATCAGCGAATTGAAAAACGATATTCACGCCGAAATTATTCTTGGAAACACTTATCATTTGTATCTTCGTCCCGGAACGGAAATTTTGGAGCAAGCCGGCGGTTTGCATAAGTTCAATGGCTGGGACAGACCGATTCTCACCGACAGCGGCGGCTTTCAGGTATTTTCTTTGACCGCCAACCGGAAAATTAAGGAGGAAGGCGTCGAGTTCCGCTCCCACATTGATGGCTCCAAACATCTCTTTACTCCTGAAAAAGTGATGGATATTCAGCGAAGCATCGGCGCCGACATTATCATGGCATTCGATGAATGTACGCCCGGAACAGCCGATTATTCGTATGCCGGAAAATCCCTTGCTTTGACCGAACGCTGGTTAAACCGTTGCATTGCCCGCTTCAACGAAACGGAAAGCAAATATGGATACGAGCAAAGCCTTTTCCCAATCGTACAGGGTTGCGTGTATCCCGATTTGCGCCGGAGAGCCGCCGAAAATGTAGCATCGAAACAGGCGGACGGAAATGCTATCGGCGGATTAGCCGTTGGCGAACCGGTGGAAACGATGTATGAAATGATTGAGTTAGTCAATGAAATCCTTCCCCGCGATAAACCGCGCTACCTGATGGGTGTCGGCACGCCAGCCAATCTCCTGGAAGCCATTGAACGCGGAGTGGATATGTTTGATTGCATCATTCCGACACGCAATGGGCGAAATGCCCAACTGTTTACCCAAGACGGAATTATTAACATACGAAACAAACAGTGGGAAAACGATTTCAGTCCGTTGGAAAAAAATGGCGCTTCGGCAATAGATGCGTTCTATTCCAAAGCCTTTTTGCGTCATCTGTTCATGGCGGATGAAATTTTAGCTTTGCAGATTGCTACCGTTCACAACCTGGCATTTTATCTCTGGTTAGTGAAAGAAGCGCGGAAGCATATTATAAATGG
>Ga0123357_10001191_pt1 | contig 27137 bp, 18 predicted proteins | sample TergutEmb28metaG_FD_89873 | JGI IMG/M metagenome (GOLD analysis project Ga0123357, IMG submission 89873) | Embiratermes neotenicus P4 segment gut microbial communities from Petit-Saut dam, French Guiana - Emb289 P4 | ecosystem: Host-associated > Arthropoda: Insects > Digestive system > Gut ...
ACATCCTTTTAAAGGAAACATGAATCTTGAGGCTTTAGAAGCGTATATTCAAAAACACGGTAAAGAAAGAATTCCTTTTATCCGCATGGAAGCCTCGACCAATCTTATCGGCGGACAGCCGTTTTCAATAGAAAATTTCCGCGCCGTTCGCGCTATTGCAAACAAGTATGATATGCGTATCGTGCTGGATGCAAGTCTGCTTGGCGAAAATGCCTACTTAGTCAAACAGCGTGAAGAAGAATTTAAAGATACGCCGCTTGCCGACATCATTAAAATTATGACAGGGCTTGCCGACATTATTTACTTCTCCGCCCGCAAATTAAGTTCTTCCCGAGGTGGAGGTATTTGCACCAACAACGAAATTATTTACAAAGAATTGGAAGCGCTTGTCCCGCTTTATGAAGGATTCTTAACTTACGGAGGCATCTCTATCCGTGAAATAGAAGCTATGGCAGTAGGATTATATGAAACGCAGGATGAAACCGTTATTTCGCAAAGTCCTTCATTTATTGCTTATTTAGTGAACGAAGCGGAAAAGCAGGGCGTTTCAATGGTGACACCTCCGGGCGTATTAGGTGCGCATGTCAACGCAATGGAAATTTGTTCGCACATACCGCAAACACAATATCCGGCGGGAGCATTGGCATCTGCATTTTTCCTGATTTCCGGAATCAGAGGTATGGAACGCGGCTCTATTTCCAACCAGCGCGATGAATATGGCAATGAAACATACGCCGATATGGAATTGCTGCGCTTAGCCGTACCGCGCAGGGTATTTACCTTGTCGCAAATCATGTATGCAATTGACCGTCTGGTATGGTTAAAAGACAATCGTGAACTGATTGGCGGGCTGAAATTTGTATATGAACCTCCCGTATTGCGTTTCTTTATGGGACGGCTTGCTCCGGTATCCGACTGGCCTGAAAAACTGATGGCTAAGTTTCGTAAAGATTTTGGGGATAGCTTATAATAATCGATATTCTGTGGAGGCTTTTTGAAAAAGTCTCCACAGAATTACAGTTTTTTTGACTATTGTGTTGTTTTATCGGGAACTGTTCTTACGATTTCTTTTGGAGGTATTTCTTTTTTAACCATTTCTCTGATTTTGGGATATAGCAATGCTTTTTTTATCCAAAGCGAGCAAAGCTGTTCGTTTCTCATAATGTATTCGCTGAACACCGCAAAGTTATCTTCATCTTTCAACATCCAGTTGAAGACAGCCGTACAAACTTGTTCATCAATTTTTATTGTCTTTTTCTTTTGAGATTTTGGTTCTGTGCTTTCCTGCTCTTCAGATTTGATAGCTGTTTCATCTTCTTGTTTTTTGAATGGTATCCAACTAATAAATTTCCCGATTAATTCTTTGGATTTATAGGCAAGAAGCGCCAATATAATGATGATAATAAGTCCCCATAATAATTTGATCAAAAAGGAAACAGGATCAAAAGGAGCAGTTCTCTTGTCAACAGTAAAAGCTTCAGGAGCAGAAGTAGTTTCAGGAGCAGACGGCAGCGTATCTACCGTCGTTAATTTTTCTACTTCCTGACCGGTTTTTACGGTATCCGGCGCTGTTTGCAGGGGCGCTGACTTGCTATTTAAAAAATCTTCTATATCCGCTTTTAAGAATTTATTTATTTTAGAAACAATCATTATTTTTGTAGGGTCATCCTTGATGAACATACTGTTTATCAAATATTTATCAGATTTTGTATTGTCAAATATACGACTTGTATCCTCTTTGTATGCTTTAGCTATGTCATTATATTTTGTTCCTTTGATTAATTCACGTAAATCATTATAATTAAGATGGTCGAATACAGTACAGGTATCTAATATAGATGTGATTTTAACCATATTTTTATTTTTATCGCCATAGTATTGTTGAATATGTGCTTTCGCATATACGCAATTACAATAGTCCACCAAGTTGTTGTAAGTATCTTTATCAATTTTTTGGGCGAAGCAGGCCGCTCCGCACAGAATAATAAACAGGAACGTTAATGCTGGTTTTTTTATCATTGTTTTTTTTATTATCATTGTCTCTTTATGGATATGAGATGTTGTGATGTTTAATTTTTTGCAAAAGTAGTAAAAATATTGGGAATATGGATAAGTTGGGGGATGGTTTATGTTACTTTTGCAATATTATGAATGCGAAGGGAGGATTTTTTTTTGGGAAATGTATAAAATAAATTGATTGGCCAATTCCGGAAGTTAATGCTTCAATTGTAACAACAAAAATGCACCCGTAAGTAATATCCAAATACCAAGAATAAAGAATGTTTCTATTTTTCTTCTATTAGAATATATAAATTCATAATAATGATATATCCAAACGATAAGAGTAGAAATAAAAATAAATACAATTATTATCTGCAAAATATTCAGCAACCAAATTCCAAAATTCGGCAATTTCCCTTGTATATATTCTTTAAACTCTATTGGATAGGATAAAATTCTTCCATCATTCGTTACTACTTCAAGTTTGTATTTTGATTCAATTTGTGGTTCATTTTGCATGCTTACATCAATTCGAGTATAAGTAGTTGTATCGCATATATTTCTATTGCCATTAATATAACAATCTACATCTTCTTTGTTTTCGATACTGTACATATATCTGTTGGAAGAAATTTTCTCATCTTTTGAATTATCTATCAACCTCCACTGCAAACAATTTTTAAAAGAAATTTTTGCATAAGGCATATCAATCCCCTTGACATTCTTTTTAGGATAGTAAAATTCTATTATAAAATCTTTATCCATATTTGTTGAATAAAAAGATGCATTATACTGAGAATCAAAATTTTCCCACTTCTTGTTCCATTTTGTCTCATCTTTTATAAAGTCATTCCCGAAATTTTTTAAATCAATTTTAATAACATTGTCATAATCAATTATATAACCATTAATCGCATTTATTAATGTATCAGACAAATGCGCTGTTGCAGATGACGGCGGATATACAATTAAATTGTATTGACGAATAATTTCTTTTTTCTTTGAAAAATACAACGGGATTTTTTCTCTTAGGTTGTTAAAAGAAATTTTAGCTGAATCATCGTGGTCAAAATCACTGATAATAGTTACAATAAGTTTATTATCTTTTGTGAATTTTTTGCATTGTCTTGACAAGTCACAAAAAAGAGTATCGAAATTGGATTTCTGATCTTGTTTTCGCGTTTCATTTAACCCAAGTGTCAAAAGTGGAAATTTTAACAAATTTGATAATTCTTCATCAAATTTATCTTCCGTAATTTTTTGAACATCCAAATATTCATTTTCAGGACGATATATTCCTTTTGGCGGGCTATTAAACATATAGGGGGAACAAATATTTCCATCAAAAAATCGTATATAAATACGATTTACATTACAAAATGCTTTGCCTTTTTCTAAGAATAATTTTTGCAAAAAATATGCAAAAAGGCAATTTTTTAAACTGTCATTTTCAATATTTAGATGACGATTTTCCTCTCCAATTTCAACAGATGCTCTTATTCGGGTTTTAAATACTGAGAATAGCTCTTCCTTTATTTTAGTAGAATAAGTTCTATCAATGTAAATAAGGTGCGTATATTTTGTCGTGGTATCTGGTATTATATGAATTTCTTGTTTTGGTACCATAGAATCAATTTGTATATTCTCCTGTTTCTCAAAAAATTTATAATAAGTATCTATTTTGAAATAATCGGATGTTCCTCTTACTTTGCTTGATGTTTCTTTAAACAAATTTGCATTCAATGATACAACAATTGCCAACACTGTAACAGGTATTGCGACTAAACTTACGGCATTGTTGATTATCCACCTGCAAATTGCCAGCACTAATGAATTTCTGAGCCAATGATAAAATCCCATAGCTGATGTTTTTATTGATTACAATCTTTCCAATAAATCCGTAATGTCCGTATCAACATTGTTCGTTTTGCGTTTTATAATCTCAAGAACAATATTCGACAAATAGGGATAATTGCCATAATCGTAATAATTTTTGTTCATATAATTGTTCAGTTCGGATAAGATTTTTCTAGATTTCAATTCCTGAATTGCTGTATCTTCGCCAGCAACTATCCGCTTATCCAAATCAACAAGTTGTTCCATTGTTTCTTTAAGTCCGTCATTAAAGTTTTTATAATAAACAAGATTCTCTTTAAGCTCATCAAGCAAATCAGACTGCCGGTTTACTTGCTTCAACTCTATCTGTGCCTTTTCTATTTGGGCAACATCAAATTTTTGGGCAAGCAATTCTCTTGCGTTGAAATATTTTTCCAAATCGGACAAAATGGTTTTCAGTTCTGCAGTGTCGCCGACAAGTTGTATGTCGCGCTGAACAAACTGTTTACATGAAACATTTATTATTTCATCAAAATTTTTGATTTTATAGCTATTGAGCAAATTTGCCAATGCTTCTTTTTTACCTTCTTCTTTTTCTTTAAGTAATTCTTGTACATGATTCTGTTTTTCGTCTGAAATTTGCTTGTTTTGATTTGAAAGTTTTTGACTCAAACTCGTAATTTGTGCAGTCAAACCTTCCACCTGTTTTTGCAAAGTATCTTTTTCGATTTTGACTTTATTTTTGTCTAATTTTGCAATGTCTTTTTCAAGATCTTTTATTTTTTTATTCAAAGCTATCGTATCATTTCCCAGTACCTTTATCTTTCCTCGTAATTCTATCGTATCCTTTCCCAGTACTTTTATCTTTCCTCGTAATTCTAACATGTCATTCTCTAATGGCTTTATGACTTTATTTTGTAAACTGTCAATTACATGTATCTTTTCTTCGAGTCTATCAAGGCAATCTTTTTGTTTTTGTGAATAAACTGAGCAAACACTGCATAAAATCAATGATATAATAATTATTTTTTTCATCACACTTTTCTCCTTTATTTTGTTAATATTCGTGTTTACCTGCTGCTTTTTTATCGGCGTTCCATTTATCCGACAAATTTTTGTATTCGCTATCGAAATTGACAACATTGTAAATATCATTGTCCAATGCATCAATTTCGCTTTGTATCGGTTGTCCGAGCTCTTTATTATAGTCATTAAACGTGGGGTAGTTTGAATACAATCCTGACCATTGAGTAATTTTATTGTTTAAATAGCTGACATGCGCCTGAAACAATGCTTGAGGAATTTCTCTCAGTCCATCGTGCAAGCGAGTGCAATTATTGACATATCCATTTTCTAAACGGTTGTTTCGATAGGCTGCCGCTCGTGAAATTTTATCTTGAACATCCGAAACAGGAAAACGATCTGTTAAACCGGAAGACAAATACGAAAAACCTTTGCAGACTGAAATAAAACCGGCAATTTCGTCATACTTACTGAAGATGTTTTGAATTTCCGTAAATTTATTATCCACAGGACTGCCTCTTTTAAGAAAGCTCGACTTTCGCAATGTTTGATATTCACTGCGAATGGATTGCAAATCTTCACTTTTCCATTCCGAGCCGAGAAACACATAAAACGCCTGTTTGATAAATTTATCCGCATAAGCGGAATAAAGATTTTTGGAAAGGTTTTCTTTCCACTGGTCGTTTTCCGACTGATTTTTTCCCAAACGCCCGCTTTTGTAATAATCTTCGATATGATATTCTACTTCTTTGTAAAAGTCCTTACAAAACTTGCTGTCGGGTAATTTGCCGAGCGAATCAATCTCCTGTTCAATGCGTTTTGTAAATTGATTATCGGCCGGCGGCGGCGGCGGTGGTGGGTTTATACCTGCAATCCACATATATATGCCAACTGCGATTGCCGTTACTGCGATTACTGCTAAACTGATTTTTAATGCTTTCATTGCTTTAGTCCTTTAATTTTATCCTCCGTCCCATACTTAGGATTTTCTAATTCGCACATTTTATCTAAAAATGTCTTTAGCTTGCTGCTATTAAAATTGGTATCCTCATTTACTTTATCGCGAAGTGACCAATACGTTCTATTGTTTTTACTCTTTTTTTTATCCTCGTAACCATCTAATTTCCAAAAATCCAAACATAGTAGAATACTTTTTTTAAGCTCATTGCTTACTACTCCTTTTTTCATATTCATGTATTCATTCAGTTTTTGTTTATCCAACTCAGCGCCTCTCAGATATTCAATAATTTCAGTAGTTATGTTTGATGGTAGAGCTTTTGTATCAGTTGAAGTACCCGAACTTGAAGAATTTATTTTTGTTTTTAATTGAGTTAATGATTTAATCATACTTTTATCAGCTACATTTTTGTATTTCTGAAAATAATTATTATCATTACAAATATTAGTGAGAAAGTCCGTTAGACTCGTGTTCTGTTTAAGATTTTCATCTCTAATAACGTTTCTTCCAATAGTCCTAAATTCTTCCAAATCCGCATTTCTTTGAACTTTATCCCAGAAATTCTTACATAATTTAAGACCGTTATTCAAAACAGAATCCAAGCCCTTCATTTTATAATACATATCTACACTTTCTATTTTTAAATCAGGGTTGTATTGTAGATATGAACTTATCTCCGTCTGATCAAAAATCTGTTGTTCACGTTGAGGGGAAACGGGTTTCGTTTTATTTAAACTTTCCACAATCGAATCTGTTTTCCCAGCAATTTCCGTCAAAGTTAGAGCAGAAACATTGCCCAGTTGTTCACAAACTTTTCCGTATTTGACTTCGTCTGTTTCTCTGAGGCTATTCATTTCATTGACTGCAGCTTGGAATTTTCGCTGACTAATAGAATAACTCAATCCTTTCAATTCTACAAAGTTAAGGTTATCAATTAATTTTCTTTTTTCAATAGCCTTTTTAATGCCCTGCAAAACATTATCCCATTTCTTATATTCAGTTGAATCGGTTTTTTTTCCGTCATTACCAGGGAGCATAGAGCCTACGCTGTTTCCAATTACCGGCTCTTGTGTTTTCCAATTGTCACTATATATTACTAATGTATTCAACGAAAGTGTATCGCCTTCAACATATTCACTATACTTTTTAATTTGTTCTTCATCAAGTTTGGTTTCTTTTGTATTTAAGTGTGAGTACAACGCCCAAATACCTAAGCCGAGAACAATTATGACAACTACTAAACCTGCAATTTTTAATTTCGGTTTAATTTTTACCTTTTCAAAAAAGGATTTTCTTTTTTCATATTGGGCTACTAAAGTACCATCGAAACCATCCTCTTTTTTTTCTGAAAATTTGAAATTTATGAATTTCCAACCCTTATTTGGCTTAATCGGATTATCGCCTAAATCACTTCCGTCCTTTTTTTGAGAATAACCTGCATTACATATTTTTATTCCATGCTTGTTTGTATCAATTCTATATCTTTGCTCTGTATCTATATATAATTGATTGTCGCTCCTTTTTAGTACAATTAGCAAAGACTTATTATTATCCTTTGCAGGACAATATTTTTTTATATCTTTCGATTCGTAACCTTTGCATTTAATTGAAATATTCCACTCTTTTTCAATATCTTCTCCAACAAATTCGATTTCATTTTTAAATGAATATCCGCCACCATCTTTATTATTCCACACTGCAAAGTTATTAATTTCCTCATTAGTGTCCTTGTCTCTAACATGGATTTGCACAATACAATTTTCGTTAAGGATAAGTGGTACATCATCATTTAATTTCATTGGAGTTATAAAAATCCCGCCTGATAATTTTCCTTTTCTTGCAGCAATTGCCCATTTTTGTCCAAGTTCTTCGCCCTTGAAAGTTATACTATTATTGTCAACATTCCTTTTTGACTGGTAATTACCATAATAGATTGCTTCCGCATCGTTAATAGAGTTGCCTTTGCTGTCTCTGATCTTAAGTTTGACAGTTTTTGTTTCCGGAATTAATTCAACATCTTTTTTCACTTCAATTGTACCGTTAATTTCACTAACGTGAAGATATTGCCTTATATTTCCGTCACTAAGTTTGCCACTCACTGGAATTGGCTTACAAAATTCTTTAAAGTATGTAATTGTGATATTATCTTTGTTTGTGATTTTATCATTATTGGCGCATATTTTATCTTTGGTGCGAATTTCTATTGAAACGCCATTATTACCTTGTCCATAATAGTCCTTGAGTTTATATTCTCTTTTCGTATAATCGATCTTTTCTGTGAGATTATTGTCGGAATGTCGCAAGGCATTCAATGGATTCTCCGGTTTGCCTTGCAATTCTTTTGTTACAAAAAGAATCTGTCTATAATTGCTGTATTCTTCCTGAAAAGGAGCATCAAAATATTTTTGCAGTTCATCCTGATCTTTGAAATAGACAAAAGCATCATCCTTTGAGCCGGATGTCAGTGTATTCGTATCGTAAGAAGACACTGTTTCAATTTTTTGAGGATATTCAATTAAAATTGGATCAAGAAAATCCCAATTTTCTATTACTTCATTCAGATTATCATCATTATTGGGAATGTATTTTCGATAATATTCATCCGAAACTTTATCCAACAAAGCTATTATATCTTTTCCGGACAATTCCTCATTATTCGTCAGAAATAATGAAAAAGCAATAAAACCTATTCGTTTATCTCCACGAACATCCCGAATGATTTTATATTTTGAAAAAATAGAATAATCTGCCGTAAAGCGAATGGCATAAGCCTGTTGACCTATGGCTGCCGCTCTACTTGTATCGGAGGTTACATCCAACAACCCCGGTAATTTTTTCGGTGTAAAAATCGCTCGACCTCCTTTTGTTCCGTGTATTACAATATCCATAGTTTTTTTAACTGTTGAGAAAGTTTTTTAATTTACTGTCGCTCACAGACTTAACCCTTATTAATAAGTCGTCAATAATATCGGTTGAATATAGTCGGTTAATTTTACAAATCTTCTTGAAATAGACGTTGCCAATAGAAAATACTTTGACTTTGAAATCAACGGAATATCTTTCGCACTGGTTTTTCAAAACGCTCATAAACGAATAAAAATTCTCATTTAAAAACGTTTTTGCATTTGTTACTCTGTTGCTATCACTGCCTCGTATTTCGTCCGATTTGGTAACAACTACATAAACCGCATCTGTTTTTTTCTTGAAAATTTCGTTATTGTCGCGGAAATAGGTTGCTGCGGCTTCCAAATAATTGCTTTGTGTAAGCCCATTACGATCTTCGGTATGTTTTGTTTCCTGATTATAATCGATAAAGAAAAAATGTATTTTTTGATTATTGCTTTTTAGTAACAATTTGAGTGTTTGAAAAGATCTTTCAATATCTTCTCTATCAACATCATCAATTATTCGACTGTTGTTTGCCACTTCGTAAAAATATTTGAAAACTTCGCCACTCAACTCAAAAAACGATATTTTGCGTTTGTTTTTTTCGCCGTATTTATAAAACAGGAAAGGCATATATTGCGTTCTGTCCTGATTAGTACGTCCAGGCAGATATCCCCAGTCTTTTTTCAGGAATATATTTATTAAACTATCGCGATAGGTTGCGCCGAATTTCTTTTCGCAGTCGGGCGCTTCCATTGCATAATCTTTTTTTATGGTATTGAAAATTACCGATAACGCACACGTCTTGCCTGATGAAGGTATACCCCAAAAGAAAATATCGGTGTAGCCCACCGGAATATCGCTTTCACTTTCCGGAGTATCATTGAATTTTAATACAGGCTCTCTGTAATTTTTAATTATTTGGGTATCAATTCCTAATTCGCGACACAAATCATCTAAATCCTCACTGCTTAATTTATCAATGATTTCATCAGGAGTGTATTCGTTTATATCTTCTTTTATTCCCCTAAGCATCCTTTCACGCTCATTTCGTTTTTTTTCTTCGGCATTTTTCTCATCCTGTAGCTGCTTACTTTTTGCCTGTGCTTCAAGTGCGTGCTTTCCATTGGGGAATACTTGCAAATATTTTTGCAATTCCTCTATTGTAGTCGCGGAATCAAAAGCAACATCGTCTTTTTTTTCCAAAAGCGTTTTGACGATTTTTTGTTTATCGGAATAAAATTCGATTGTTTTTTTCAATTCATCGAATGTTACAATCCCTTTAAAAATGCCTTCAACAATTTGTTCGGCTGATAAGTCAGATATTTTAGCAATATAATCTTTTTTTTCCATTATTTACATAATAACTTTAAGGGGTTAGAAATCAATATCAAAATCTCCTTTTCTTTTGGCTGTACCGATCGTTGTTTTGGGACTTCTTCTTGAAATCAGGTATGACAATAACATCAAGAAGCATGTCAACACAGCCAGTCCGACAGAAAGCAACGAGGGTTTACCAAGCTGGGTAAAGTCTTTTTTTACATCATCAAACGAGAGATTGTAAGCAAAATCTTCGGCTTGCTCTCCTTTTTCGCGAGTGGCAGAAAGCTCTGTCAGAGTATTCAGCCAGTCATTTGAATTTTGCTCAATTTCGTTTACCACGCCCACAATGCCTATCGGTTTCCAATTTTCAACTATATTCCGTGCATTTGCCAACCAAGAGGACCCGACCTGTTTCATATCTTCGTAGTTGGTTGGGAATAAATCAGCATGAACGGTAAACATTTTGTTTTCAATCTGTTTTTCGTCGGAAATGCCATTACTTTCAAAGCCATATTCGGCATACTCGCTTAGATTGATATTCTTGGCTTTTGCAACGCTTTGCAACTTGTTTTTGTAGAGATTTTCGCGGTTTCCGGCATAATGTTCATACTCGGCAAACATATTTTCCGCTTGCACAATGCTTGTGGTCAATTTATTTTGGATTTCCGCCTTTTTCCCTGAAACTGCAAAATAGTGAGGGAAAGGTGAAATCGCAAAGAAAATGGCAAAAAGCAAAAATAAACCCAGCAAAATCATTTCCCAAATAAAACAGGTTTTAAACTTGCGACTTGTGCGTTTAAGCAGCTTTGCACCAAAGGCGGTTCCACACAATAACACAAAAATAACCACTGCCAACACAACGCTTTGAGATGTATTACCCAAAGTAAAAAGATTGATACCGAGGAAACACACAAAGCCAAAAGTAAGCGCTGCTAATACTGTAAGTACATCGGCTAAAGAAAACTTTGACTGATTCATTTTTTATTTGTTTTTAATTTTTAATAATTTCTGAAAAATAACACTATGCTTATTTTTTTAATGCTTAACTCTCCACTTCTCTATTCTGTTCAAGCGGTCAGATCGGCTTGTTTTGCGCCACAAAAACCGCAACACAAAAACTGTTGCTGAAAAACTGGTAGTCAACCCATATACTTCCTTCATCTCCCCACTCTTTTCCCCATGAGTTTCTTACGCGAAAAGCGTTTTTTGAATCATCGTATCCTGTTAAAACCATTGCATGAACGGCATGCATCATTTCGGGACTATTATAAGTATCAAAATTTATAACATCACCACTGCTCCAATTCATAAAACGATCTCCTAATTTGGCTCCAAGAACAAGTGGCGTTCCGGCATTAAGGTAAGCCTTGATTTGTTCAGTTTTCGGTATTAGCGTTACCGAATCGGCAATTACTCTACTGAAACTCACCAGTTTATTATTACTGTCGCCTGTTTTTTTGCCATTACAGCTTCCAAGATTTTGATAGGGAACTGCCTGCATTGTCGCTACTCCATCGGACATCAGCGCTTCAAAAGCCGGTTCGAAACAAGTACCCTCACAACTCTGTCCTTTTTGGCTTCGGGGAATACTCAGCCACAAGTCTTTCGGACTGGTTTGGTAAATGGCGCTGTCCAACTGTTCGTGTGTCCAGTGATTATCAATAGCATTGAGCGCCGTTTTTAAATTGTATCCTACCGCCCAGGCGACACAAGTTCCATAATTTCCCTGTTTTCCGATTGGAGGGAAAAAGTTTTCAAGAGAAACTCTATTGGGCAAACTGTCCAAATCGTTATCATGGAACGGCGGGATAACATTGTGAATATTGTCCCAATTTTCATTATCCGGCAGATAACCGGTTCGATCAATTATTTTTTTGCGCTGATGCTCCGGACTGCATTCAATACATGTCTTGAACACGCATATCAATATTAGCAATAACAAAATGACAACCAACACCTGTAGTATGGTTTTAAAAGTTTTTGTATCGCCTCTGAGTAAATTTTGAATTTTTTTGTTTCGTGCCATGAGAATTATTTTTTATTTATTCTACTTTTGATTTGTATTTTGAGCAATTTTACCCATTAGGGCAATTTACCCTGTAATTCCATACTGTACCAGGTTCTCCGCCTACAACTTTAACAGTAATTACAGAGTTATCAAATTCAACTGTTGCTGTCTTCAAACTTCTTGTACCACCCATAGGATAATGGAAAATTACTTTTCCTGTGGTGTCAGGTCCATCATAAATTGTAATTTCGTCTGGTACATTTTCAGTATTGTATTCAAACACAAATTTGCCGCCTTTTTGTCCCATAGAAAAATGTCTGACATCTGTTATATAGCCTCCGGAAGTTGCATCTGCATTACAGGGAGGCAACGGTGACGGTGGCGTAGGCGGCGGTAGCGTATCCGGTGGCGTAGGCGCAGGTTTAGGCGCGGGAGGAACTACTATGGTAGTAGCTTCCGGACAGCCGCAACCGCAAAAATTGAAGTGGCATTTTTTCAACAGGCAGCACCACACAACCATAAATATAAGCGCTAAAAGTAAAAGTAAAAGCAACCAGTTCAAACAACCTCGCCACCATGAAATAAGAGGTACTACAACAGGCTGTATTTCACGATATTGCGCAGTAAATTCCGTGTCGCCGGCAACGGTATAATTATTCGGATCTTTGTCCCAGCCGGTAAATTCGTAACCCTCTTTGGGTTTAATCTGCGGCACTTCACTTTCTTTAACAGTATCGTCCTTGTGTTTTGTATATTCCAAAATTCCATTGAGAATGCCGCCTTCACCCGCATTAAAGCGAACGATAAACGGTTCTACAAGCGGTTCTTGGGGTGGCAGTACGGGATCTGGTTCCGGCTGAAGCTCATCAATTACGGGAAATTTGGGTTCGGGTTGTGGTTGCGGCTGTGGTTGTGGCTTCTTTTTCTTCACAAAAATATTTTTCATTGCAATGCCAAGCGGTTTCCGTATATTTTTACGCAACTGCATTCCCCAAATGCCGAGAACGGTTTTATCGTCAAAGCAATATACAAAATCATCATTAACAAACTTTGTTGCGTTTTCAAGGCATTTGGCTTCGCTGCTATTTCGGGACTCCCTTAGCGAATTAATTACGCTTTTGTAATGATTAAGTGTTTCATTTTTGATTTGTTCGTATTTTAAACGGTCTTCGCCTTGCAATTCCGACAAACGTTGCGGCGTTTCGCTATAAGACTTTGAAAACCAAGTAATCGTATCGCCTTCAACCTCCGGTTGCGCTAAAAAATGCCGGTATTTTTCGTTAATTTTATTATTCACAATGGATTCTATATCATCAAAACGTGTGAACAACTCAAATTTTCCGAGCCACTGAATGTCTTTAAAATATTTTGTGTATTCCGGTGTACTGCAAAGTTTTTCTATTTGTGCCATAACAAATCTGTTTTTATTGTTCGTATCGGACGTTTATGTCAAGATTGTCTAATTCTATCTTTGAAGAACCTTTTTCCGCTTTTCCTGCTACATTTCCGATTGGAGCAGGACTTGATACCGGAGGTTCATGATAAAAATTTTCAACCGTTTTCACAATATCTTGAAGCGTTTTCTCTTTATCGGCTTCAGAGAAAGCATTCTTTTTAGCGTTATTTCTATTATTTACACTATATCCAATAGCTGCCCATTCTTTAAAAAATTGGGGCCAGCATTTGCTGTCTAAATTTTTTTTCTGTTCTTCCGTTAAATTATAATTTTTATAAATATTATTTTGCAAAATGTATTTGTTTCCTTTTACAGATTGTTCTATAAGGGCTGTTTCTGCATCTTTGAACATATCGGAGAGCGAAGAGTAACCTTCATATTCTGCATATAATGATAATACCTCATTGGCGCCACGTAAATTGGCTATCGTTCGCATAACTCTAAACCCTTTATTAATTTCTTTTATTTCATTTTTTTGCTCCATTGTCAGGTTTTTGTCTTCTGTGCTGATATCGGAAAACCAAAAATTTTCAGCAATACTAACCCCTGTGCCGATTCGAGGCTGGGTTTTTATCAGTTCTATTGCTGTTTCAAGCGTATCAGAAGCCCTTTCCGCATCTTTGTCTATTTTTTCCGCATTTGCCTCTGTTTGCCTCTTTCGAGCTTCTTCAATTTGTTTGCGCAATTCTGCATTTTTTGCTCGTTGTGCATCAATTTGTTGTTGCAGGTTGTCTTGTGTAAATGCAACAGAGGCCCAACACAAGAAAAAACAACTGATACTGATTTTTACTAACGTTTTCACATTTACTCGATATTTATTGTTTAACGTAATGATTGAAGTTCGCTCTGTAATGCGGCTTCTTCTTCTTTTAATTTCCTCAGTTCTTCTTCTGCCGCATTTCTTTCTTTTCTTGATTTTTCAAATTGGTCGGAAGCTTTTAGCTGTTCATTTTTCAAACTTGTTAATTCTGCCGCATCTGCATTTCTTTTTTTGGCTTCCAAATATCTATCGCCGGCTTTATCCCAAGCATCTCTATCTCGGTCCGACTGTTCAGCCTTTTGCCTGTAAACTGTTTCTTGGGAAGCGACTTGCCGCTGTTTTTGAGAAATTAAACCGTTCATTTTTTTTACGGCCTCTGTTAAACATTGAGCTTGCATATTAAATCCTTCCTGGCTGCTTATTTTTTCTTTCAAAACTTCCTGTTTTGCAGATTCCACGCAATTCTTATACTCGCGACTTATTGATTCGGGAGTTTGCGCTGCGACTTTCCATACATTTGTTCCTATAAACACTAATAATAAAATTAAATTTTTCGGGTTCATAATTATACAATTTTATTTTAAACTTTTCGATAAATTCCGCATTGCAGAATAGGCAAGGAAGTAATATGACTCTGCGGAACCGACACCATAACACATAATAATAAGACCTGCCTGATTAGTAAAGTTGTATGAGGCAGTAGGCTTGGTCAAAGGCATAGTATAAAACGACATGCTGGCAGCAGCATTGTCTCTCCAACTGCCACCACTCAAAACTGTAGCCGTCGCACCTCCAATAGAAACCTTTGTATCGTCTTTTGTGGCAGTAGGGGTAATTACTAAGGCATAATGCGCATTTAATGCGGTACTGCCGGTAGGTATAAAAGGTGCAATTAGTGTTTCGGTAGCTGTTTGCTCAATTGCCGGAAGCCAACTTTGAGCCGGATCAGAGATTCCACCCGGATTATATGAACATCCGGTAAGGTAAGCACAGACACCAACCGGCTTGTCGGCTTGAATAAAGCAGCCATTATTCTTTAAAGATACCTCTAACTCTACGAATTGACCTGCCCGTAAGTTTGTAAGATTCTTTTGTCCTCTCGCCGGAAATAGCAATCTGCCTCCTGTTTGCGTAATGTTGGTACTATCTCTCGAAGCAACAATACGCACAATATCGCGAGTACGATGTGAAACCGGTACGAAAAAATTTTTGCCCCAAGTGTTGACAGGAGGCAATTGTTGCATTAAACAATCTGCGGCTGTAATCCCAACAGGGATATTGGTTCCCTGATTGACTGCAAAAAATGCGACAGAATTATCAGCGGTTATATGAGCGCCGGTCATATCGGTTTTAGAAGTCCCGTAATAAACATCTCCGACATCAAGTGTAGCCGCCAAAGTTCCATCGTGATACAGCCGTGTGTTATTTTTAACTCCTACAACTGCATACGCATCTAAATAAAAAGGATGAGGGGCATAAGATATTTGATAATATTCGGTGCCTAAAGCTGTTACCGGCAAAACATTGGTAGCATCAGTTGTGGCTACAAGTTGATTCAAAGCATAAACTGTGACCGACTCATTGCTTGTGATATAAATACTACGATTACTTTTTTCCATCTTTGTATTATACACAGCCTGCTTTTGAGCGTTGTTAAGGTTGTAGGTATATACTTGTCGTGCAGGAATATTAAAATCAACCGAAGTTCCCAAATTTGTGAAGTGGATGGTTCCTGTGGCCGGACTTGCGCCACTTACTATGCGTATTTGCAGGTCAACTTCACTGAGTGAATGACCATCAACTGCATTTGCTCCAAAAGTCAGCCAAAATTCTGTACCTTCAACGGTTTGTGGTGGTTGCGGCGGTTTAATTGTATCCGGTTTAATTGTATCCGGTTTAATTGGTGGTTTAATTGTATCCGTTACTATGGTAGTAGTATCTTCAGGGCAACCGCAACCGCAAAAATTAAAGTTGCATTTTTTCAATAAGCAGCACCACACAACCATAAATATAAGCGCTAACAGTAAAAGTAAAAGCAACCAGTTCAAACAACCTCTCCACCATGGAATAAGCGGTGTTACAACAGGCTGTATTTCACGATACTGCGCAGTAAATTCCGTATCGCCGGCAACGGTATAATTATTCGGATCTTTGTCCCAGCCGATAAATTCGTAACCCTTTTTTGCTTTAACTTGCGGCACTTCAGTTTCTTTAACCGTGTCGCCATTGTGTTTTGTATATTCCAAAATTCCGTCGAGAATGCCGCCTTCACCCGCATTAAAGCGAACATTAAACGGATTTTCAGACAACTCTTCGGGTTGTTGTTCAAGTTCGGGCTGAGGGTCGTCTGCTACGGAAGGTTCTAATTCAGGCGGAAAGTCATCAACTGCGGAAGGTTTTATTTCGGATTGCGGTTGTAGTTTCGGTTTCTTCACAAAAATATTTTTCATCGCAATACCGAGCGGCTCTCGAACGTTTTCACGCAACTGCATTCCCCAAATACCGAGAACAGTTTTATCATCAAAACAATATACAAAATCATCATTAACAAACTTCGTTGCATTTTCAAAGCATTCGGCTTCGCTGCTTTTTCCTTCCTGCCTTAGCGAATTAGCAACGCTTTTGTAATGATTGAGCGTTTCATTTTTGATTTGTTCATACTTTGAACGGTCTTCACCTTGCAATTCCGACAAGCGTTGCGGCGTTTCACTATAAGGTTTTGAAAACCAAGTAATAGAATCACCTTCAACAATTGGTGTCGATAAAAAATGGCGATATTTTTCGTCAATTTTCTTATTTACAATGGATTCTATATCATCAAAACGCGTGAATAAATCAAATTTTCCGAGCCGTTGAATGTCTTTAAAATATTTTGTGTATTCCGGCGTACTGCAAAGTTTTTCTATTCGTGCCATAATTCGTTAATAAATTATAGTTTGACATTGTTCGATAATTACTCGCAATTTTTCGTTTGCCTGCACATCGTAGTTTGGTACACCACTTGCAGTAACAAAACCTGCTTTTAACAAATCGTACCACGTAATATAACTGCGGTAGTTCGGTAATCGTTTGGCTCTTACTGGAAGTGGGTTTTGATTTAACAAAGCGGGCAGATTTCCCATATCGGTTATTAATTCTGCAACTTCTTCTCTGCTGTTTTGTTCAAATTGTAATTCTTCGTGTTTCCAAAACAATCCTGTAGTATTTTCACTTGCTTTTCTCAAGTCGTTAAAATTTGACTCATCGTAAAATTCCAATCCAACGGAATTTATAAACTTGTTGACAATTTCCGTGCTAATATCGGCAATCATTTCATAAACATCTTCAATATTGCGGTAACCATCTACATAGCGTCTGATTCTTTCGGCAATGACCTTTGTAATTTGTAATTTTTGAAATAACCGGCGTAACATATCTTGAATATTCTGCAACCCGTCTTCTGAAAATATTTTGGCAAGGTTTTGTCTGTTTTCAAGCATATAGGTATCAAACCAAAAGATCTCCAATCCTTCTGCCAATACCTGCGAGAAGTTTTTTACACGCTCTGCATTTCCATAAAATAATTCATTCAAATCAATACCAAACGCTCCATTTTTATCTTCAAAAAAATCCTGACATTCCTTGAGTGTTTGTTTTTCGTAATGCTTGCGCATATATTCCAAATTAATCTCAAAACTTTCGTTGGGGTTTAATTGAGGCACATTCATACGAATTGCACTGTACTTATCCATATTGACAATATCACGGCGTTCAATGTTGCGGATTTTTTCGAGATACAACGTAAAAACATCACTTTGATTTAACATCAATTCCTTCATCATTGTACCAAAAAAATAGGGGTTTTTCCCAAATGCAATATCTAAGTGCGCTTGAATGTTACCAGCAGTTGCGATTGCCCTCAATAAACTTTCTGCTTTGTCGGAACTGTTGTAATATTCTTTTAGTAAATTAAGAAGGTCTTGTGCAATGGCATTGAGTTCCTGTACTGTTTTTTCACGACGGGCAATATCGATGTTGTTAGCCGCAATCGTGAGTTTATCAATAATCAATTTCGATCCATCTTTGTTAATGCTTGCTGCTTCGTCCCACGATTCGGCAGGATTTTCAAGATGTTGTTTTACAAAGGGATATTCAATGAAAGATTGCCTTATTTTTTCATTAAAATCAGGATATTGGGAATGAATGACTTCTTCCAATTCTGTTTTGTTTTCATTATATCCTTTGAAAATATGACTTATTGTATCTGATTTTTCAAAATCTCGCAACAGAAAAATATTTTGAAATTTTGAATTGGAAGTTGTCCAGCGTTCAAACCATGAATAAATTTCAGTATTCAGCATTTGTGCGGCCAAAGTGCGTTCAAACCGTTGATTCCATCTGTAGTTCAGCGAAGAATTATCTCCGGGCTTATCTAATAGTGGATTGTATTGTAAATTGACATTGAAAAAAGTACCGATAATAAACAATGGTGGAATTTTGGATTTGCTGATAAACGACTCTCTTTTTTCAGGGGTTTCGCCAACAATTTTATTTATCCAGTTATTTAGCATCTCTGGCATTGCTCGTTGCGCCGCCTGTTCATGTTTGGTACAGAAAAGCAAAACATTGATTTTTTCGGCATCGGAATATTTGTTGAAAAGATACGCCACCTTTCCACGTAACAATAATTCAGGAATGATTTCAGTTTCGATTAAATTTTGTGGCAAAGTCAGACGGGAACGCGCACCGGGAAAATCGAGCAAATCGGTTTCTTTTAAAAACGGTTTACTTTCAAGCAGCGTTGTCGGCTGACTGAAAACCAATTCGGCAGCCAAAGTACACAAATATGATTTTGCAAAACTAATTTCTCGTTCTCCACACAAAACAGTTGTATTTTCCTTATAATCAGACTCTATTCTGTCTGGCGCTTCATAAATTTCTTTCAATCGTTTCACATCAAGCAAAGTGCCGTGTTTATACAAAACAGATTCCAACGGTAAATACACAATGTTTGAAAAGTTAAGTTTTTCGTATTCAGCAATTAATGTAGCAAAAAGCGTTGTAAATTTATCGTTTTTATACCATAACAATGAAAAAATATCTTTCCATTCACTTGGTTTTGTATTGGAAATCAATAATGAAATTTCGGCAAAAAAACGAGAATTAAGTACATTATTTGCTTTGGGAAGATAATCTTTAAAATAATCCTGCATATCCAGCACATCATCTTCTCCTAAAACGCTTTGTTGCTGTTGTTTGCCTTGCAAATTTGATTTTATATTATCTATTTCCGCATTAATTTGTTCTGTTTGCCAAGTTAATTCGTGAATAGGTTTTAAATCATTATAAAAACTGTCACAAAGTACCAAAACAATATCAGCAGGCGAAAGCAAAATGGCTTTTATAGGGAATTTCTGATTTACCGTTTGATAATTTACCGAAAAACGTGAAACCAAACTTGTAGATTCAGAGCCGCCCCCCGGAGGATTTATTTCTTCAATGAAATTATGGATAATATTCTTCTCATCTGTAATACTGAACGGTTTACTTTTTTCCGACAATAAACTGCTGATAAGGTAAGATTTACCGACTTGACTTTCGCCATACATTGCCGCTGCCGGATTTCCTTCCAAAGCGAATTTTTTGCGGTTCAACTTGCGACGGAAATTCACAAGATTTCGGTAGGCGTTTTCCCCTTTAGTACCTCGCATTGATTCTGTTTCCTTAACCCATTTTATGGCGCTTTTTATTATTTCGAGCTGGGTATTTATCTTTTGTTCCATCGTGATTTGTTTTTAATTGTGTTGAATACTCAAATTTGTAAATTCGCCCGAATCAAGCCAGTAATTTTCGCTTTCGCTCATACTTTGTACTTGCAGCAAGAAATAAGTCGCAGGTAAATCATCATGATTGCGATCTTCTACCGATTCTACTTTCAAAGTTTCTTTATCTTCGGGATAATTTTCACGAATAATAGTGAATTTATATGGGCTTAATTTTTTAATTCGTTCAATTTCATTATTAACCGCAGCTTTAATTTCACCCTTATCTTCCAATCCAAATCTGTTTTTCATTCGTTCCTCAATTTTATCTCGATTAAAATCAAGCATATAAAATGGACGAGTAGGATACGATGATGAATTTAATTGACGAGTCCAAATTCGCAAAGGCAGTTGTGCGACTTCTATTGCAGCATTGTTTACTTCGGGTTTGATAAACGCTTCTTTATTTTCCGACATAGCAAAATATTCTGTTGTGGGCAGCATCCTCTTTACTAATTCGCTTAAATCTAATGAAAAACCGTCTAAACTACCTCTCGTGGAAGCATAATTACCAATCATTGCGCCAACGGCAACAATGGATTTTGCATCCTTGAAATAACCTTTTCCATCGTGAAACGGATACCAGGTGCCTATTCGGTAATTATTCAATGTTATCAATCTGTTGGGCGACACGGCGTAATATTTCAAAAACAAGTTAGCAAGTGGTTTTAGCGAAGTCGGACGACCGGAAAGCAACACAATATCGCAACCGTAATACGATAGTATAGTAGAAATTTTGCCAGCCAAAGTATCGAAAGTACTTTCTACAATTTTTGAAACAACATCTTTATCGTAGTTCCATTGTAAGTCGTCAATTCCAAATCCAAAGTGGTTTTTGAAATGCTCGCGAACCCTTTCGGTAGGTTTATTATTTGCAAAAATATCGTTGAAACTCAAGGTTGCTTTCTCTACTTTATTTTCATTCAGCAGTTCAAGAAAATATGATACTACAGGAACCGAAACCTGAAAATTAAATTCATTGCGAACTTGTCGGCGCGTAATGTCTTGTAAAGCATTATCCGGTGCAAAGAAGCCGAGTATTTTTTCAGCAATATTACTTGTTCCTTTTGTTGCCATATATTTTTGAATAACAGCATATTGACCTTCAATAACAAGTTTTCGTATCAAATCTTTTAATAAATCATCGCCTGCAATATAGAAACTTTCCCAGAACAGTGGTACAGGCGTTAATTTGCATTGTCCCGCATCATCATATTTGTAGGCGGCAATCATCACATCGGTTGTACCTGCACCAATATCCACTGAACCGATTGTAAGCGATTTTTTGTTGTAATTGCCCAGATCTTTCCGTATTTTACCGTAGTCATCAAAATATTCTTCACAATGCTTAGACTCTTTGTCCGCTCGATAGCGTTTAATTATTTCGGCATATAGATATACAAATTGGGAACATGTGGCTTCGTCATAAATCCATTCACTACGCTCTTCGATTTTTTGTAAATTTCTTATCGAGGGAATAACCTGAATATTTTTTAGCGCTTCTTTTTCATCTAATTCTTTATTGTAAATTCCTGTGTAAAAGCGTCCTAAAATAATTGCAGCATCTTCGGCGCATTTTCGCAGAGTGATTTGTTCAGCTCGCGACATTGCAGTAGGGCAGGTAATAATGATGCGGCCAATACGGCGCGGTTTGTTTTCCTCGCCCCATTTATGCCGAAATTCGTAACTGTTGATTTGCATTTTTGCCTGTGCCAAAATTTCGAGCATGCCAAAAGTCATCAATGCCTTGCGAGAATAAAATTTGTCAATTCCGCTAATACCATCGATATTTAATGAGCCATCAGAATTTAACTGTTCAGAAATTCCTTTTATTCTGACGGGTTTGCTCTGTTCGCCCGGCAATGTTACAAATTCCCATTCTTTTTGTTGTGGCTTGTTATCCCATAAGTAGCGTTTAGGACTTGAGAAAGTAGTGATTTTTTCTACTCCAGCATTCTGATTTACTGCTTTGTGTATCAACTCATTTGCTTCTATCCCCAGCCGTACCATACTCGGATAAGTAAATTGCGAACTGCGTATTTTTAAACTTCTCCCACAATCAGCTTCACGGAATGCCAAGCGCATATCAAAAGAATCGTAGTGACGGTTTAGTTTCCCTTTTTCAAGTGGATTAGAAAAATTCTGCAATCCCAACGGCTCTACATCGGTAAATTTACTATCATCGAACAATACGGCGCAGGTGCGGGAATTTCCCATATCTACAAGTAAATCGACAACGCCAAATTCCACATTTTTGTCGGAAAATAAAGTGATTTTAGGCAATACATTCAACTGTTGAATATACCTGTTAATAAATACGAATTGAGCCATATAACTCATTTTCGGTTTGTTTAACCGGTTATTATTTGCAAATTCTTCTTTCGTACAATTATGAAAGTATTTAAGCAGCGCTTTGTCAACCCATTCGCAATCAATTTCTATTGTAGAATCGCTTGCAATATCTTTGTAAATATGTTTTGTGCAAAAATCGACCAACGAAAACTCATTATTGCATAAAGCAAATTCTTTTGAATCTTCGGTAATAAAAACAGGCATCTCTTGAGAGTCTTCCTCCTCATAACCTTCGCCTTCGTAAATTGTTCGAGTATCGAAAGCCAAAAGCAAAATATATTTTTTGACATTGCCTGCATTGGAAGCAGTATCAGGAATTAATTTGAAATGACACCAGTTTATAGGTCCAAAATCAGATTTTCCATTTGCTTTCAAATTAAAAAAAGGAAACGGCAACCAATGGTTTTCAAACTTTTCCCAACGACAATGGTTAGTATTTATTTGAAAACAATCTGTTCCACCATCATCGGTTGCCATTGGGATAATGGTTTGATTGCCTTCTGAAAAGAAATCATCGCTAATGTCTTCCCATTTGTAGGCTTTGAATTTGCCATTGTCGTCAAAACGACCTACTTTACCATCTGTTAAATAGCCAAGCAAAGCCAAATCGTATTTTTTTACCCAAATTTCATTTTCCGAAAAATTATGGACGATTTCCAATTTAAGTTGCTCATCTTCAACATCAAACCATTCATGGAAATACATTTTGAAATTGTCGTTCAAATTTATTTCTATTGGAACGGTAAGAAACTGAATACCGGAGTTTGCTATTAGATTCATATATTGAGTTTTTTGTTGAATTATTAATATTTCTTGTCCCCTTATCCAAGTCCTATTATTAAACAGTGAACTTAAATGCAAAATTACTATAAATTTATTTAATATGACAGAATATTTATAAAAAAAATATCATATTTCTTATGTAATAATATAAAAAATAGCCTATATATTATTGATAATCATTTATTTAACCGCATATTTAACAATTTTCACCCAATTCCCACCCATCTCCTAAAAAATTTTGTATTTTTGCCCCCTCAAAATTCTAATAAATTGTGTCGATACTTCTTTTTACTTTCATTTTGTTTTTAGGAGCCATCCTTGCCGGACTGCTCGGTTCGCTCACCGGTTTAGGCGGCGGGGTAATCATCATCCCTTTCCTGACGCTGGGTTTCGGCGTTGACATCAAATATGCCGTAGGAACGGCTTTAGTTACGTCTATCGCGACTTCATCGGGCGCGGCGGCAGCGTACATCAAGGAGGGAATCACCAATATACGGATAGGTATGTTCCTCGAAATTGCCACAACAGCAGGCGCCGTTGTAGGGGCGCTTATTGCCGTTTTTCTGCCCGGACCTGTTATCTACATCATTTTAGGAATTGTCTTGATTTTTTCCGCTGCAATGACTGTGCGGAAGAAAAATGCTTCTATCAACTATAACGAAGGTGGAAGCAGGCTGGCGCAAACATTGAAACTCAACAGCTCCTATCCGGCGGCTGACGGCATCCGGCAGACTTACCAAGTGCGCAATGTCGCAGGCGGTTTTTCGATGATGGCAATAGCAGGAATGCTTTCGGGGATTTTGGGGATTGGTTCGGGCGCGTTGAAAGTGCTGGCAATGGATGCGGCAATGAAAATACCGTTTAAGGTTTCAACAACGACTTCCAATTTCATGGTCGGCGTGACGGCGGCGGCAAGCGCGGTGATTTATTTTCAACGCGGACAGATTCAACCCGTGTTGGCTATGCCCGTTGTGATAGGCGTTTTAACCGGCGCTTTCTTTGGTTCTAAGATATTGATTTCCATCAATGTAAGCCTGTTGCGTAAAATTTTCAGTATAGTGATTGCGTTTTTAGCTATACAAATGATTTACAGAGGATTAATTCCTTTCCTCACGCAATGGTTTCCTTCTGTTAATTTTCCAAATATTTAAAAAACATGAACAATATATTTACAAAATCTTTTTGGCAGGAACGCGATGTTGAATTGTACATCGGTAAGATGCTTCGTTTCGGCGTAGCGCTTGCTTCCATTATAACTGTCGCAGGCGGAATTATTTACATATTTCAACATCCGCACGAACAACCAAATTTCACTACTTTCATCGGCACGCCTGAGTATTTGCGTAAACTTTCTACAATCATTCCAAGATTGCTCCGATTCGACGGTTTGGCAATCATACAGTTAGGCGTTGCCGTACTGATTGCTACGCCTATCCTGCGGGTTGCGTTTTCTATCATCGCTTTTGCGATTGAAAAGGATAAAATGTATATTCTGATTACCGGTATCGTCCTGGCGATTATTCTTGGCAATATGTTTTTGGGGATTGGAGGGTAATTTCCAGAAAGAATGTTACCTTTGTATCTTCGACAATAAAAATAAATTATTAACAATACTAAAAATGGACGGACAAATTAAACAAATTGCCGAAAGAATCAAAGGATTACGGGATTCTTTAGATATTACGGTGGAAGAAATGGCGGAACGATGCAAACGAACGCCCGATGAAATCCGGTTGTACGAAGCAGGAAAAACCGACATCCCCATGAGTTTTCTTTTCGAAGTGGCGCAACACTACAACGTCGATACTTCAACTTTAATTTCCGGCGAGGAACCGCGCATGACTTCGTATTTCCTTACCCGATTTGGAAAAGGAAAATCCGTAGAACGAAACAAAGCCTATAAATATCAGGCATTGGCAAGCGGATACAAACTGCCTAAAGCTGAACCATTTGAAGTGACGGTCGAACCTAACGACGAAAAAATGCACCTCAATTCGCATCATGGAGAAGAATTTAATTATGTGCTGGAAGGTCGATTATCGCTCCGGATAAATGATAAAGACTTGATTCTCAATCCGGGCGACAGCATCTATTTCGATTCTTCCAACCTGCACGGAATGAAAGCGCTTGATAATAAACCCGTTAAATTTTTAGCAATTATTTTGTAATCATGATAGAAAAATATATCAACCGGCAAACCTTTAAAAATCAGGAAGATTTTAAGGCGAATTTCAAAATCAACGTTCCGGAAAATTTCAATTTTGCATACGACGTAGTGGACGAATGGGCAAAAACGCATCCCGACAAAAAGGCGCTCTGCTGGGTTAACGACAAAGGCGAGCATTTCGATTTCACTTTCAAAGACATAAAGGAAAAAAGCGATGCTGCCGCTTCCTATTTCCAATCGCTCGGAATCGGAAAAGGCGACATGGTGATGCTAATCCTCAAACGCCGGTATTGGTACTGGTTTGCAATCATCGGTTTACATAAAATCGGCGCAGTAGCTATCCCTGCTACGCATCTGTTGACAAAAAAAGATATTGTTTACCGTTGCAACGCTGCCGGCATCAAGGCAATTGTCTGTGTAGGCGAATCTTTAGTGACGCAACATATCGACGATGCCTTGCCCGAATGTCCGACCTTGAAACATCGTATTTCCATCGGACCGGAAACGCCTTTCGGCTGGCTCGATTTCAAGCAGGGACTGGCAGAGGCGAAACCGTTTGTTAAACCGCTCTCTCCGAGCGCCAACGGCGATATTATGCTTTTGTATTTTACTTCGGGTACAACCGGCGAGCCTAAAATGGTTATTCATAATTTTACTTATCCGTTAGGACATATCATCACTGCCGGTTATTGGCAAAATTTGAATGCGGAGAGCTTGCACCTGACCGTTGCCGATACGGGATGGGCGAAAGCCGCGTGGGGAAAGCTTTACGGACAATGGATTATGGGCGCTTGCGTTTTTGTGTATGACCACGAAAAATTTGTCCCCGCCGAATTGTTAAAGGTAATACAGGATTATAAAGTCACCTCTTTCTGCGCTCCGCCTACTATTTACCGGTTTATGATTTTGGAAGATATGGCTAAATACGATTTTTCTGCATTGAAATATTGCGAAGTGGCAGGCGAACCGCTTAATCCGTCGGTCTTTGATGCGTTTTACGAAGCTACCGGTTTGAAATTGATGGAAGGTTTCGGCCAAACGGAAACATCGGTTACTATCGCCAATTTCCCTTGGATGGAACCCAAGCCCGGTTCTATGGGCATGCCAAGTCCTGCATACGATATGGATTTGATGACGCCTGACGGACGAAGCGCCGAAGACGGCGAACAGGGTGAAATCATTTTCCGCACCAATCGCTGGATACCGGTAGGCTTATTCATGGGTTATTACCGCGACAAAGAATTGACGGATAATGTTTATTATGACAATACGTATCATACCGGCGATATTGCCTGGCGTGATGAAGACGGTTATTACTGGTTTGTAGGCAGGAATGATGATGTCATCAAAAGTTCGGGTTACCGCATTGGCCCTTTTGAAGTTGAAAGCGCTTTGATGACTCATCCGGCGGTGGTGGAATGCGCCATTACCGGCGTTCCCGACGAAATACGGGGACAAGTAGTGAAAGCAACCATCATTCTGGCAGCAGCTTACAAAAATAAAGCCGGAAATGAATTAATCAAAGAAATTCAAGAACATGTAAAAAAAGTAACTGCACCTTATAAATATCCACGTATTATTGAGTTTGTTGAGGAATTGCCGAAAACCATCAGCGGGAAAATTCGGAGGGTGCAGATTCGCAAGGAAAGTTGATTTTATGTTTGGGGTGGAAGATGGAATTTGAACATCCATCCACATTCCCCTACTATTCAATATTTTAAATAACAGCAATTACGTTACAGGTTACGATTTAGCGAAAAGCATTTTTGCCTGTTTTTGGCAG
>Ga0123357_10001192_pt1 | contig 27125 bp, 21 predicted proteins | sample TergutEmb28metaG_FD_89873 | JGI IMG/M metagenome (GOLD analysis project Ga0123357, IMG submission 89873) | Embiratermes neotenicus P4 segment gut microbial communities from Petit-Saut dam, French Guiana - Emb289 P4 | ecosystem: Host-associated > Arthropoda: Insects > Digestive system > Gut ...
CGCTTAAGGAAATCTCAGTAAGACTGGAAATTTGATGATGATGAGGAGGTCAAAAGCGCTGTGATGGAACATTTTGCAGATAAAGATCCAGAGTACTTTTTGAAGGGCATAGAGATGCTGGGTCACAGATGTGAAAAGTGTGTTGAAGTAAAGGGAGATTATATTGAAAAATAGCAAAGTTGTTTCATTTCTGTCACCTTTCAAAGCTGGTCAGGCCGGAAACTTATGGACCCTACCACGTACGTACATCTCACCACCACGATTTCCGACCTCGGTTGTGAATTTATCATCTGTTCCACATATTAGAACATATGGCCTTCCTTTATGATTAGATGTAGCATAGTCGCTACCGACTATGCTACATCTAATCATAAAGGACTTTACGGTCCGGAGTTCGAATCTCGGAAGAGGTAAGGGGTTTTTATATTCTCCAAAGCGTCCAGACCACCTCTGGGGACCATCCAGCCTCATATTCAATTGTTAAAGCGGCACGAAGTTAAATACTCACCTCCCATCCAGTGCCGAGGTTAAGAATGCGTGAAGCTGTACCTCTGCTCCCCTTATATGCCTTCATGGCGCAGACAGGGAAAATTTTAATTTAGGGGGTGGTCCTCCAGTTTGTGGACTAGGAGGAGCAGAGGTAATTAAAGTATGGGACAGCTGGCTATCGTTTGTCCACACTGTGGTGTACCCTCTAGCGTTTCCCACATGCTGATGGAATGCCACAACTATAAGGAACAGCGTCATTAAAAAGATACCCACGCTGTGTAGCACGGCATCCTAGAGGACGGTCGCTGTAACATCTACAAAATCTTGGCATTCGTAACCAGCATCGTCTTAGATACGTTAATTTAAACATCTTGCTTCAATTGTCTATAACACCGTAAATTCAATTTCACAGAAATGTCAGTGACTTTTCCCTTCATTTTATCAGCACGAACACTAGGTCTGTGACAATAGGCTCCTGTATGTTGTCATTTGTACACAATTACATACGCTATCGGTACGTACTGTTCCACAGCGTAACGGATTTGTCCTACGTTATAGGAACGTGACGTGCCGATAATTCTAACCACTGCGATTTGATTGGACCTTTTAACGAGTTTTCGAAACACATAATCGTCAGGGCCAACATGGCTCCAAATGCACATACAGACATCATATTACAATATAATTAATCTTTATCGCCTTCATTTAATTTACAGATGTCGTGCTCAGTAGGCAAACCAAATACAAATTCCTTACAACTGTCAATTCTATTTCACGTCGCAACAGAAATTTAACTTAACATACTTAAATAATTGTTAATTATATTTCACCACGCAAAACTGCGGACAAATCAGGACAGTTCCTAAAATTAGGCCTAAAAGCGCTTCCTTTCATAAAATTTCCAATGTTTTAAAACTATCACCCAATCAGTCGACGCAATATAATATATAATTTGTGACAGAGTCGGTAAATACGCTAAAGTTTATAGATTTAAGGACTAATCTGGGCAGGCAAAGTTTGGCAGCGCTTAAATATACCAAAAATGTATCCGTGTTGTAGTTGAAAAGAGAAATGTGTCATTTTTATTACTGCAGAAATTATACAAGATACGTGATTCAAGAAAACCAAAATATGCCTTTGGAAGAGGTTCGGGGGGTGTGGGGCAAGATACATATGATACTGAAAACAAGAATACAAGTAAATATCAAATATTTTCACAGGTCTCCAGTACCGACATGCTAACATGGAAAATTACCGACCCCTTATTATCTCTATGCGCAAGCAAATTATTTTGGTCTGTCCAGCTTTCTCCACTTATCCGTCTCTGGTCTGGTTGCTAGGTACACACCACAACCGGACTTTCACGGTGCATAAAAAGATAAATGTCCGCCGTACATCGTTGCAAGGCAACCATTTAATGCACAAAGAGATGATTGCGCAGCACCGCTACTTCAACCGCATAAGGCCAATTGATTACTCCATGTACCACAAGGTTTAGCGCTCAGAAATTCCACATTTTACCGAAAGACAGTATTTCTGTAGTTTTGGGGCTTTCAAAACAATCGGCGATTATTTCTCTAAACAACATTAAATAATCGGTTCATTTAACCGTGACGGGGTGTCAACTGTGCGGTACTCATGAATGGCGTACTAATTTCCTAAGGGTACAGCCAAGAATGCTGTCTCCAGGGATATCTTGTCGTGTAGCCTGATAGACTTAAATCAGTCTGAGTAAACGGTGTTGAGTGGGGTAGAGGTCTCAATCTCAGTTCTGCCTTTTACGTTATTGTAGCACTCTACCTCCGTTCCTCCTTTCAACCAATTGGAGCACTCTACCTTAGTTCTTCCTTTTATATTAGTGTAGCACTCCTGTAGCACTACCCGATGATGGCTGTAATAACCGGATGAAACATGTAGTAGTGCTCGTGATAAATAAAAGAATATACAACCATTTATAGTGTTGTACTGATCGGAAAAACAATAAACAATCATTGATTGAACAAATACAGTGGAATGATGTTAAGACCCCGTTCCCCCCCCCCGCAAAAAATACCATACAGTTTCTGGACTTTGTCCATGGTCTGTTCAATTTCTGTAACTTTACACAACGACAGACCAAGCACACAAACTGAGTAGTGGTACATGACATACGTGTACGCCATCGTCAGAACCCTACAGAACGGAATCGCTAACCCTTATTTAAATTTTTAGCTACCATACCGTATGATACTAGAAGCAGGTAAGCGTATCCAGGGCCAAAACCGGTACTGTATACATTATATTATAAACTTGGAATTTGAGCGCGTGCGTGAAGTTATTATAGTTGATGATATGCCATATGGCAGTCTTTATGAAGCAGTCAAAACTCTTATGCTTCGGTCGGCACTGCAACGTCAGAATTTGCCGGTAAAATTTATAAAGTTGTTTCAAAACTGTAATTTAAAAGTACCCCGTAGGAATGGATAGTATTCCAACATACGGAGAGCACAGTTTATGCTGTATAAAATGTGGAAGGCACATTTAAAGTACTCGCAGTGTTATGATATGATATGATATATTTGTTAACTGCAGTTGGGTAGCCACCCGGTGGCAGTAGTACAGTACACATTTACACACGAACAATACACAGAACGACACAAAACAAACAATACATAGAACAACACAACAATTTGGAAGAGTGCGGGCCGTGCGCCATCTTTGTGGGTTTTACCCTGGCATTTGCCTTACAACTGAGGAAAAAGCACGGAAAACCCTCAGTCAGGGTAGCCGAGACCTCAGTCACGGTAGCCGATATTCTCGACTTTATTCAAGAATTTTAAACCTAAGAAAAATAACAGTGCGAAGGCGCCATAAACGTTACGGAGTACGCGTACTAATTTAAAATATTCTCAAACCTAATAGTAGCGACAGCGTAATCAGTATAGCAACTCGGTTACGGGTTGGTCGACCGGGGATCGGTTCCCGACAGGCGAAATAGACTTTTTTTTTTCTTCTTTAAACGTCCAGACCAGCTATGGGGACAACTCAGCCACCCAGTCCGTATGTACCGGAATTATTTCCCCGAGAGCAAAACGGTAGGAATGTGAAGTTGACTATTAACCTCCATCTAGTTTGATGGCTAAGAATCAATGCAGCTTAACACTATTTCCCCTATATGCCTTCATGGAGTAGCCAGGGGCAGCTTTACTTTTATCCTGCCATCCACTCCTACGTCTTTCGGATTGTTTCTTTTTTTTCAGGTTTTCCAACCAAAATCCTTCATGCCTGTCTCACGCAAGTCACATGCCCCACCCATCTCATCTTTCCCAATTTGATCAACCGATAGCATTTGGCGAGCAGTACAAATCCTGAAAATCCCCATTACGCAATTTTCTCCAGCCTCTTGTTACTTCCTCCATCCGTGGCTCAAATATCTTCCTCAGGATACTGATATCTAATAAGAGCGCAAGGAAAAATAGCTTGGCTGCATTGTTTGGTGACGCGCAGTGTAGTCAGTGCAGCAGTACGTTGCAGTACATTGCATATACAGTACATGTGTGTCAGGAGAAATTAAATTTTCGGAACACAAAAACCGCACCTGGAAGAAGTGAAGGCCTGCATTAGAATGAACCAGGATAGAGTTCATCTTTGCTTTAGGCAGCAATGGCAACCTGATGTTTCGGGACGTAAAAAGTGAGAAGCTTATGGCGGTTAGTGCCAATACTGCAGTGTTGTCGAAAGCGATGACATATCATTTAGTAAAAAAATAATACCAAATTTTCAGAGAAAATTGTAAACTCCATGTACAGAGCAGAAGCAGGCAAAAGAAGTGGGTTAGATTAAAATTAAATGCTAATGCGAAAAGTTTGATCATTGCAGGAAACAGAAGAACTGTGACCATGAGTTTTGTAATGTGAAGATAGAACAGTCTTGTTCTTACATTCCGCTCGAACCGCGGTCACGTAGCTTAAACTTCTCACAATTATTTCCCATGGGGTAAATTACAAAGTGATACATGGAACGCCTCTTGCATTTTTACTGGTCCACAGCATCAGCTCGTGCTAGGCGCCACGGTATCAACGCAAGAACGAACCAACGCCCATAGCCCTCCTTGCAGAATATCAAAGGATTCAGGATACGGTCCGGTCCACTATGAATTATAGCTCCTTAAAGAAGCCACATCTTTGCATCTGCGAAATATATTTGTTCCGAAGTCATATTTATTAAACTCGATGTTAAAAAAAAAGTATCCCACGCTCCGTGGAACTTCTACGTCAAGCGATAGACATACTAATATTGTCATATCCGAGCACTAATATCAATATATCATATAAATACTTACATACGCAGTCAAATATCATTAAGTAAACATTTAGTAATAAAATATGTCACTCTAATGTGTTTCACCCATTCAAGGGCCATCTTCAGGGAGTATATCTGATACACTCCAACAACAATTAATAAAATGTATATAAGTTTGCAGTCTAACACAACCTTTATTATATAAGATATAGTTAGAAGATAATTAAAAGATTATATTAGCGACATGTTTCGGCTTCGTTATAAAGCCATCTTCAGGCTACAACTCAAAAGGTGTTTTTTGATAAACAATTGGCAGTGTCTTTAAAATACGAGATCTCGTTTACATTAGAATATGATAAATAACCTGAGATATAAAAAATGTGAAATACAAGTATAAGATAACACAAGTTAATAGAAACATGTTAAAATAGTGTTTGATTATGATAGGAATCTTTTGTTGAGCAGTTTTGTAGAAGCTGTGTGTTGCGATGTTTTTTATGTTCCACTTCACTCTGCTAATGGAAAGCTGTTTTTTTTTTCTTTTTTCTTGGGGCTCCTTTTCTTTAGTTTATGTGAAGTATTACTGAATGTATCGAGTAGAAGTGTATTTTCATTTTTCATTAGAGGATCGTTGGATGACACTGCGTTGCAATCTGTAACCGTACAGAAACTTTGCATTTTACAATGACGCATGGGGTGTCGAAGCCGGTCCCGGTGGCCGCGCGGTCTAAGGCGTAGGTCGGTGGCCGCTTGCCTGCTGAGATTGTGGGTTCGAATCCCACCGGAGGCATGGACATTTGTCTGTTGTGAGTGTTGTGTGTGTTGTCAGGTAGAGGCCTCTGCGACGAGCTGATCACTCGTCCACAGGAGTCCTACGGAGTGTGGTGTGTCGTGTGTGATCTAGAAATCTCGTGAATGAGGAGGCTCTGGCCCACTGTGGGCTGTCGCGACAAAAACAAACATGGGTTGTCAAACTATTAATGTTTGAAATCGATAACGCCTACCAATACGTGTCTTATTTTCCCTACTTGGCGAAACGAAGGTCAATGTACGGTTTGCTCTATAAACATACAGTCTTTCTTGCTTGGATGATGGGTTCAGCTACGTACAGGATGTTGTACAATCAGTTTTCTGTTAAAATAATACAATTTATAATACGTACGAAATTCACGAAATAAAAATTTCACACTTTTTAAATTAAGGTTGCCACGTCAAAATATAAATTAATTGCTCGCCCTCTTTCCGAAAAAAAGGCAATATTGCATTTTTTGTGGCGCTGCAGCCCAACGCGGGCTATGGCCTCCTCTGGACGAGTGGCAATTTTTTATTACTTTCACAAATTTAGAATTACGAATGAAGCCACTGAATTAATGTTCCAAAGTGCTCCGGTCCAGTAAGCTATTACCTAGACCAAGTACAAATTCAACTCAGCTGTATGCACAGCCACAGACCAAGAATTCTCATTATCAAAGGATTACAAAAATCTTTTTAGAAGGAGCTCTTAGCTTGTATCACAAAATGTACTGGAAATTCAAAGACAGTGTTTGCCTCACAGCACTCCATTATATACAAAAGTTACCTATGTACAAAATGTCGCATTTGGTATTCTTTCTAGTGCGGTGAACTACACGTACAATCAGTAGTCACACTGCTCAAATTTAACAAATGAATCCTACACCCATAAAATCCATTATTCATTCATTACAGGTTTGAAAATGGTATTAATATATTTAATGTACTAAAATTATACGTTGCTAAAGGCTCCACGAGCCACTTAGGAAGGGGTCGAAGGCCACAGGATGCGCACCATTGCTGCTGAGCCTATAACCTCTGCAGTATAACCAGTGCAAGCCTAGTGATTACCCTATGCACCATAGGCTTAACATTCTACATTCTGCATCAAACCATATTTTTTTTTTTTTTTTTTGATATGGACCTCAGAAATTTAGAAACTTGGTAGTACCTCTAAAGCATTTATTGATTTGCTTTTCTATAACCAAGAGGGAGTGAGTTTACTTCATGGTAAGAATTGACTCTTTACACATAAATCAGGCTAAATTCTGTATTCCAGGCCATGCCATGGCTCAGGCGGCCAGTCACTGGCATCAACGGCCTCACCGCGGAGGCACTGATTCCATCCTAGGCCAGCTCACGAGATTTGTGGTAGAAAAAATGACACGCTTTTACTCCGTCAGTACCATTCCAACAGTGCTCCAACCTTACATTCAATTACATATTGCTCTTACCAGAAAACAAACAGGCTAAACCTGGGAACCTTCCAAAAAGAAATCTCTTTCGGACATTGGCGAGCACTGGATAGAAACGTACTTTCACCTTTTTATGATCAAAGGGTCGAACATCGTCGATCAGTAGTATAAAAAGCAACGAAATAATCTGGAACTCTAACATTGCGTCGAGCTTAATTACACCTACATAAAACGTCACACCTTGCCATTGGCACTACTTTTACTGTAAAGTTCTTCCAGCAAAACGTTTCGATTGTACCATACATCTTCAGATAAATCTCAACCATGTAAACTGTACAAACATGCGACAGATAATATAACAGATAAAATCTTTGGCTCATGCAAGGGAGGCACACCCTAAACCAATTCTGAAGGTGACTTTGTACATTGTGATCGCTTAATCTTGGAGGCAGGTAAGTCGTTGGAGGAATACGAAGGCACTGTCTTTAACCCTGAAGCCAGTTCCTACTAGACGTTGGTATCGAATAAAGAGACCACACGTTGTGGCAACTTAGAAGACTACAACTTCAACATTCACCGTTGCCTAAACAAGAAAGGTACAGGACTATTCTGAACGACGTTTTTCGATATTCCTCTCTCACTTTTCAAGTGAATGTTGTCACTCTATCTCACGTAGGTTAAAACAGTGAACAACTTATCGCTGCATGGATCTCAAACACCAACAATACGCAAGACAAAAAATAATTTTGAAATTGAAGGCATATCGCATCTTGTTTTAATTACTTCATGCGAGATCTGAGGTTCTCATTGCGGTGTTGCTGAAGATGTGAGGTTATGTTGTTCGGAGAGCAGTTTCGACGTTTCGAAGGATCATAGTCACATTCAGGGTCAAGCAGTGCAAGAAGACGAGCCACGTGGGAAGATAAGGTGTATTCATCATTCACCCAACGACACAGCATTACATCCCAGCAGACTTCAATCTTCGGTAAGCATTTAAATTAAAAGCAAACACACCAATAAACGACTTCATACTTTAGTAACAAAATTGTAACATTTGGTAATTATTTTGAATTTAAAACTCTGCTGAACTTTTCCTCCTTGCTGACGTACGTTTACGTTACCATCTATCAGATGCCTGCACTATCCTATACATATGTTATTTGACATAATGTCGCAAAATTGCAGGATTTCAGATTCTCACAGCAATGTCATTACAGATTCAAGTCTTCTGGCATGTGACTCCGCGTCGACTTGTTAGTAAGAACCGCCGTTTCAGTATCTGCATATTCAGGGTAAGCAGTGCATGAATAATCTTCCGAAACGTCGGTGATCATTTACCAGTCCACACAGCATGCTTCAGAAGACTTAGATCTCATCGTACAATCGAAGCGATTGAACCAGTCGCTAGAAAGGAAGGTGGACATAAACCAGTTTTCCTCTGCAAGACTTATGCGAGGCGCAGTCATTCTTTATTAATGCACCCAGTGCTCCACTGGGACACCACAGCACCTCCGTGCAACGGTCAAATTTCAACAGAGCAACCCACATCGGCTGCATCCACCGAAGCACGCCGTCATTTAGTCGATATATTTATTTCTTGACCCAATCATTTTTAAAATTTTGTTTTTCTTCTTATGTCCAGTTTTAATAGCATTCTTTCTCATTCTCAATCATGGGACGTTCACAACTGAATATTGCTAATACGCGCGCATTAGTTTCGCCATCTTTGCCTGCCCTTATATAACAACTTTCGAACCGCATGAAGGATTTTCAAGAAAATGTATATACTTCTTCCTTTGTGGCTCCAGCATCCAAGAAGGATAAACGCCCCCCCCCCCCTCCCCCAGTTGCTCTCAACCATCCATATCTTGCACTACTTGTCTCCAACTAACAATTCTCATCTTTATTATGTCATTCTCAATATCAGTTTTCCATCTAGAAATGTTATACCTAGGTGTTTCACTACAATCTGTTGACTAATTCCAGTTCTTATTAAAACTCGATGGCAAACAACAGACTATTTATATGACTACCTAGTGCATATCTGCGAGTATCTCGCTCGTACTTCTCCAAACAAATATGATTGGAACAAACGTTGTAAGGGTAACAAAGCGTTCGCTTTACACTCAGTTTACATGAAATCCACATTTGCGCGATAGTTACGTTCCGGAATGTCCGGCGCAATTCGGGTTACGGTATACATATGGTCAAATAAATATGTATATACAAAGAAGTCCAACTGAAATCCAAAATACAGCAAAGTGGAACTTTATCGGTCTCAGTATGACAGCCCCGCCGACCGTGTTATTGCCCAGCAGTGTCATTCCATCACCCTCGTTTCACTGAGTTTTCATTCCCCCAAGCAAAAATTCGGTGGTTTAAATTTTTTATTGTGTTTTTACCTTTATTACAATGCGTAATTCTGAAACTGCAAAACTTTAAACTGCGTAAGTTGGGGAGTGTCTGTACTGTTCCCGTAAGTCTCATAGTTTTCGAGACAACTAAAGAATAGTAAACCAAAGTCCCAAAATAGTTGGACTGTACCTATAGATACAACTGTAACTGTATCTTTCGTTTTACATGATTATAAAAATCGGCCTCTCACATTAACGGAAGAACACTGGATGTGGGTGTTCGTGAAGAGGGTGCTAAGGACGATATTTGGACCTACAGAAGAGACGGTGACATAAGTCTGGAAAAGCTGCAGCATGAAGAGTTTCAATGTATGTACTCTCTTCAAATATTATTAGGAGTATTTAATAAAATTGCCAGGGCATGTGGCATGTATACGTTCAGACCAGCTCTGAGGCCACTCAGACTTCCATTCCATGGGTTCTTCCCCGGGAGTAAGGCAGCCGAGGTATCTAGTTAACCACTCACCTCCATCTAACGCCGAGGTTAAGAACGAATGGAGCTATACCTCTACTACGCCTCCATGCCTTTACAGCAATGGTAGGGAAAATTTTACCTTTTTATGTGGCATGTACGTTCATGGGACAATAATACTGAACTGAAATTCAAAGAAATAGGACGAAAGGGCATGGAATGGATTCATCTGGCTGAGGATGGCGAATAGTGGCTGGCACTTGTAAACACGGCAATGACCTTTTTGGTTCTATAAGCTCCGGTGAAGTTCTTGACTAGCTGAGAACGTGTCAGCTTCTCAAGAACAACTCCGCTCCATGTAGTTAGTTATAATCCATCCTGTGCACTCGATGACGCTGTACATTTCTGACTTTTCGAATCTTCTCATTTAACCTTAGAAAACGTCTATTATTCGCATATGTACACAAGAGGAATCAGTCCATCGAATGAAATTTTAGAAACGTTTATTTCTGGCATGTTCCTGACAACTTGCGTTTCGTAGTTACACAGACCTGCTGGATCCCACATAAATATGTGAACACGAAGCTACTTCAGTTACAGTGGACGCGTTCGGTTATTCCACAGTGAATGGATACCAGAACCGTCAGCCGCTTTAGTTTCTGAATCGATCAGACCAGACAACTGGGCGAGATCAGAACTTAGAGGGGGTGTGAACAGCTCAAATTGGAACAGCTTGCCTGCCACCCCAAATAAAACCTAATGCAAGTTAGGTATCAAATTCTTGTAAGACAATGAATGTCCTTTCTAGTGATCACGAAACTTACAAACTTTTATGGAACCCTAATGTTTATTAAAAAGCAGTATCCGCGTATGACAGGAGGGCATGTGCAGGAGTGGAGATACCGTGCCAACAATAGTTCAATCCTGTACTGGATTGAGGTGAGTGGTCAGCTTCACACCCCAGCCGCTTTATCCCCGAGGAAGGACATCCCACTGCCCACTGAATAGGAGGCTGCCCAGAATCGATGTGGACGTTTTGGAGAGTAGAGAAATATATTGCCCAGAATCGATGTGGACGTTTTGGAGAGTAGAGAAATATATTGTCCCTGTCGGGAATTCCGCTGTTGTCCAGCCCGTAGCCTAGGCAATTGTTTGACGGGGTTATCCCGGGTAGTGTCCGAAGGCTATTTTTACCGTCATTAAAATCTTCTCACGCGACCAATAGCGTCAATTAGGGGTGCGTGGCAAACGTTGCGAGATTTTTTGCCTCCGTCACCAAGGAATAATGTATATTGGTTGGCGTACCCCAATTTTATCTATTTTAGTTGCCGTGAAACTTCACGTCTTATATGTTCATTATTATTAAACTTTCTTTTTCGCTAGTCTTTGGCGGCCATAACATGAACAGAAACCGGCTACAATTGGTTTATGCGCCAAACAGTACATGCGCAATAGGGTAAGTCCCGGAACTTCATTGTCTGACCTCACATTTATCGTTCCTAAAGCGAAAAATATCAAATGTTCTCAGAGCGCAGTTAGGTAATTAATTCTAGTATTATTAACATCTATACTTTAAAAGAACAAGAACTAATAGCCCGGCACTGACAGCAGAGTTTAAAAAAATTGACCTTCATTCGAACAAAAGTAAAACGAATTCGGGCTCAGGTCCGGTATCGGTAGCACACTTGGCGGCACACGAAGGGGTCGGACCGAATGCTTCTCGGACCGGCTCGGGTAATGTTCTAATATTTCGGCCCGTGCAGGTCTCTAATACAGACACTTCACATAACTAGACACAGTGCTTACCAAAATGTAGTTTCCATTCTTCTCGTTGCTGAGGGCAATATTCACAGAGACAGCGCGGTGCTTCTCCTTTTCTTTGGACATAATCAAATGTCTTTGTCTTCGCTTCGTCCTTTCGCCTCTTGAACGTGGGTTGCTTGTCCTCGTGGCAACTTCTATCATTCTCACCCTCTCGCTATCAAATGTCAAGTTACTGGCACAATTCAATCACTGATTTTATTTATACTCCAACATTAACTATACGTCTTTGTTCACACTATAATTAAACTATACGTTTTGTCTCTACTCCAGACTACCCCCTTCTTATCTTACAGTTCATATTCCAAACTAGCCACAAGAGTATTGCATTCCAAATTAATAACCCGTTCCTGCACCTACTACAAAATAAACACGTGTTCTTCTGTTCCCAATTAACCACTGACACTTACTTTTAGTCTAAAATAACCGCAGATGTTTGTTCGTAATTCAAAGTTGACAAATAGTTCTTGTTTCTGCACAAAATTAATCAATAACTTTGTTCTGCTCCAAAATAAACACCAGGGTTTGAGCTTCAAACTAATCACTGTTCTTTGAACGTGCTCTAAAATAACCACAATTATATGTTTGTTTATGCGAACTACAAATTAATACGCACTGTTCTTGCATGTACTTGCATGTACTTTATGACCTTACTAGATACACAAAATACTCATTTAAACCCATTTTATTTAAGTGCTGATATTCCAACGGTCGCAGCGTTTCCAGTTAATTAGTAATCCTCATCCCAAAAACACGAGTTCCACTGTCAGTTATTTCTATCCAGTATTTCTTCAGCACACAATCGTCTAAATTTCTGTGCTCCAGTAACAAAGACCTACACGCGCTGTTGATCCTTTCCGCCCGTTCATCTGCGATGTGACAATTCTCCTGAACGCCCTGAATTAAAATGTTCTTAGGGGAACTTAAAATATCAGATATATTAATCAATCTGTATTTATCCATTTCATTAAAGAGATAAATACGAGACGCACAAGTTGTGGTGGTGGGGAGGAGACGTATGACCTTCAGTGATCTTTGGTTCTACTAGTACGCCGTGGTACTACGTATGTAAATCACTTGTAATGGCAACAATGCTTCAGTCACTACGTGGCATCAATTACTGATCTTTTCATTCACTACAGGACATTTACACTTTTAAAAGACGTCATATGGATCTACCATACGAGGCCGCGCCATCGTTCAAGCGATTGGTGTCCTGTCTCTCACCGCGGAAGCAAGGGTTCCAGCCCAGGTCAGTCTATGCGGGATCTGTGGTGGACCAATTAGCACTGGGGCAGGCTTGTCTCCGAATACTTCAGGTTTCTTCTGTCAGCGTCTTGCACAAATTTTCCATACTCTTAATACTTCATTCATCTACCAACGACGCTATATAACACTACAACAAATTTTTACTTATTTCTTGCTTCAGAGATGAAAGTTTTTATTACAAATTTTGGGACGCGGAACAAGAAAATGGTTATGAAAAGTCTTGATTGGCTACAGTTTCCAAGAAAAATTAACAACCATCATATGTGCTTTACACTCTATATCCATAACGGAGTGTATTCTGACTGGTTCACCCCGATTAATTGCGCTGCCTCTTCACCTGCCATTTTGTTACAAGTCCAGGAGAATCTCTTGTTACTATCCAACAATACTCCGCCAACAGCGGTGATCTCCACATGCCCTGATATGTCTTCACCATTGCTGAGACATCATAACGAAAACGTTCGCCCTGCTCATTGTTCAATGTCCCACGGTTTTCTGGAAAAATGTCTTGTTGTAATTCAGAAAAATGACCTATAATGACATAATGCATCCTAATATCTGATAGGACAACAACAGGTTTTCCACATGTTCGTTTTAGTTGTCAGCCTTGTTATTCGCCAGAAATTTTGTTTCTAAAATCCGAAAATAATTCCACACCCTCTCTTCGTTGCGGTAGGTGCTGTACATTCTTTGTTCCCGGCTCCAGTATCTGTCGGGATGGCCAGTCCCCCTACTTTTATTGGGAAGTCTTTGCTCAACTGTCCCTTTCACACAATAAGCAGCAAATACTAATGTAGCCCTGCTGCAGGCCAAGAAATATAGCAACAACCTTCAAGCCTTCACAAAGCCGCTACTGGTATTTCTTGCAGTTTATACGGTTAAGAAGCAGCTTCATGTTGTCAAATGATTTATTATTATTGTTTGCAAGTGAACTGTACTGATGACACCTTGCTGTTATGGAGTAGAGCAGCTTTTAAATTTAACTTCGAAGAAGTCTATAAAGAGTCTCCATCTCTCAGGATTATGATTAATATTCAGTGCTGTTACCAGACCATGAACATTTTTACCGTCAACACGGTTACCCTTCATCTGCTCTCGTTACACCAAGTGTAGTGCAAAAGGAGTTCATAGACTTTTGTGACCCAGTCAGCTTCGAAGGTTTGCTGCACCAGTATTGCAGCGCATATAATGGGCCCAGCTCTTGTCCATGTCCCCATTCTGGCAGCCAAAATAATGGCGGAAGGCTTTTCTGTTTATCGGAGATATGACACAATTCTGTGATGAAATAACTCACCTCTCCGCCAACATAACAGAAATTATCTGCACTTTTCATGCAATTTCGCTGCATCCTTGATGAGTTTCTGCCAAGAAACAACTGTATGAAATACTTAAGCTATTTATAGACCTTACGGTCTGGAAGAGGGTTTTTTTTTTAATGAGCAGCACAGGTGTGTATAATGCAGCTCCCTGGAGAGAACTGAAATGCAGCAATTTGTTGTTTCATTATCTGGGAGCTTATTGCATCATTCAATCTGCCTGCTACACTGCTTCACCCTTCTGATAAGAAGCAAGTAGGCTAACGCAATGCCTGGGTGCTGATTGTGTTATCCACTTCAAGCTAAGGGTTGCCAAATCATCGCTTACAGACGCTAAAAGCCAAAAGCAGTGAAAACTGTACAAATTGGGACCCATCCCAGCTCTTCTAAGGCAGAGCCAATTAACAATATTAAATGTCATATTTGTGCTCAGCGCCCGAAAATTAGTAAAGACTTGCTATTTTAACCTCCGAAGCATTTTTACTGTTGACCAGTGACATCTTAGCAACTGACAGCTGCGTTAAATAAAAGACGCACCGGTGTCTGTCTCTTTCTACTACGTCTTGTAACTTAACTCCACGGAGCAGAGTCTTTCTTGTGAAGCCAGTGGTTCATTAGTTAACCAACAAATTCTCCGTATTTGATGGAACCCGAGGTTCATACACTGTCCACAAGAGCCCGTCTCTTGTAGCAAGCCCCTATCCTGAGCGAGATAGATCCAGTCCACGCCTTCCCTTCTTATTTCTAATGACATGATCCTCCCATCTACGCCTAGATTTTCTAAGTGCTTTTTTCCTCTAGGTTTCACCACCAACCCCTGCATGCACTTCTCTCCCACACGTGCAAAATGCCCCGCCCAAACCTATTCTCCTTGATTTGATCACCTGTATAATAATGGACGAAGAATAAAAATCACGAACCTTCTCATTATTATGGTTTAACCAGCCTCCTGTCACTTTCTCTGTCTCAAACCCAAATATCCTCTCAGCACTCTGTTCTCGAACACCCTTAGCCTATTGTCTGCCTTTAACCAAGCACCATAATAAAAAATCACATAGAAAAGGAAAATTCATACCATCCGTATAGTTTCCACATAGAACATTCTACAAATCTGACAAAATATAGTATTAAGCATCTAAATTTCGAAAACCGTTATAATCCTGTACATTAATAAACAGGGCTACAAAGCAAAAACATTAACATGCATTGTGTATCGTTCTTCAATGTATTCTATTAGACTAAGGGAAGAACTTTAATTGCAGGTGTCTGTAGAGTTACCAGGAAAATAGCACCCTTGATGGACCCTTCGAATTTTGAATATGTGACCAATACCTTGTCTCTAAAAGTCAAAAGTCAAACAACCAGTAACGCAGCGTGACATCCCAGAACGAACACCTCATCCACATTGCTGCGAAAAACAAAGATCTCGCCAGTGATAAATTTATGACAGTGTATATCGATTATCGTCATGATGTAAAGAGGTGCTGTTAATGTTATGATAAGACATCCCTTTGTGATGTAAGAATAGGCTAACAAATGGACCGTCTATCTCAAGTGCATTTTCAGACAATACCTTTTACTGTCCAAAACGTGATTCATAAAGTCATTATCAGGCACAGGCGTAACAATACAAGATAAATAACACTTCATATAAAACGCATTACTAAATATGCAGCACGTGTTCTACAATACAAGATACTGTCTGAAAATACAGTTATGACTGGCGGTCCATTTGTTCATTTGGCTGTTGTTAAAATAATCTGTGTTTATGTGACTACGATGGGGTACAGAACGAATGCATTTACCATCTTTGTGGATCAAATAGCCAGACAATCAATTGCAGTATAAAATTTAAAACTGACACAGTTGTGGAGAGACTCACATTGTCTGTCTTGGTTGACACCGTCCGGTAAGGAAGGGAGGTATCGACGTGACTTAAGCGCCGAAAACGAAGGTAGTATGTTCCTTTGAATGTCTGTACCCACCAATCGTAAGGAATATGGCCAAAATATGAATCGGCACTACGATGCAAACTTCAAATCTTGCAACCTACAATTATTATTCATCCAGATCGACATCTAAACTATACCTGATTGAATGACTGACCACCTAAGTAACTATATCTAATTAACCAACCATAACTAGCTACCACAATTAACTAATTCACTAACTCCACGGACCACAGCCCTCTTAAGAAGTCTTGCCTCGTCAAAAAACCACCCCAGTCCACGCCTTCCCATCCCATTTCTTTAACATCCACTTTAAAATTATCCTCCTATCTATGCCTGTTTCTTCAAAGTGGCATATTTTCTTTCGTTTTCCCACTAAAACACTATATATTCCTCTTCTCCCCCATCCGTGCCACATTTAGACCCAAACCACGATTCTCTTAAAACACGAGGCGCGCGTTGTCGATTGAGATAACCTGCCCAGTGCCATGACAAACATGGCAAGTGTAGCAGTGAGGGTCATAAGGTTGCGTCACAGTCGTGCCAGGCAGACGCCTTCCTTAAGTACAGTAAACAGGACCAGCCTGAAGCTATCGTCACGCACACGCCCATGTCACGTCTTCTGCTCCGAGGTCATTGCAGCTTTAAAGGGACGACCCTGGCCGCCACGAGGAGACGAATGACTTTCTGCTTCTTTTATTTCATTCTTTATTTGTTTATTCATTTAATTTGTTTACTCCTACATACGCATATTCTTTTATTTCCCCATTTCTTGCTTTTCTTCCTCCAAATACTCCTGCCGTCATTTTTTCTTCCTTTTCGCTTCCTTTCTCAAAATGAATTCTTACAATTCAAAGGATATGGCGATATTCGCGAAAGAAAAAAAATGTGCTCATGAAGTGTGTAGGAAAATTAGCACATTTTATTGTGTCTAGTTGAAAAATTCAGCACATTTCGTTGTGTCCAGATAATATATTCAGCACATTTAATTGTGTCCGGCTGGTAAATTCAGCACATTTAATTGTGTCATGTTAATAAATTCAGCACATTTCATTGTGTCTGGTTGATAAATTCAGCACATTACAGGACATTGCAGTCTATTAGGCTGATACATACAGCACATTTGTGTCCGCACGATAAATTCAAGACATTTCAATGTGCCGTGTTGATAAATTTATCACATTTAATTTTGTCAGGTTGATAAATTTAGCATATTTCCGTGGGTCCGGTTTAGAAACTCACAGTTGAGCTGCACCGTCTGTAGGCGTAACGCGGCTAACCTACACCGGGTTCTGTTCTTCACGGGGCATTGACTGTTCTCATTCGCTCATCGAGACGACTGCAGGACACTACTTTCTGACAAAAACTTGCTGCCCCAACTTCTGGATAAGTTTTTCCGAAACTTCAGATTAAATCCATTATATAACATAGTGTAAAAACCCAGAAGTTCCGTACAGAAGTTAACAGCTATTTGAAGTGCTTGTACTGTCCTTTGTAACTTGCCTACGATACGTCACTACAGGCCGGGATACCGCTAATCGGTATAGCGACTCGCTATGTGCTGGGAGGTTTGGGGTTCGAACCCCGAAGGGGCGATATTTTCCGCACACGTCCAGACCGACCCTGGTGCCCATCCAGCCTCCAGTACAATGGGCAACGGATCTTTTCCTGGGGTAAGACTTTAGAGGTGTGGCGTTGACAACCCGCCCCCATGTAGCCCGAAATGAAAGACAAAGTAAAGCTATTCTTCTGCTCTTCCTTTACATCTTCATGTCCTTTTATAGGGTAAACTACAATACATCACTTCCTGTTTCACATATGAGAAGAAATAAAATTAATTCCTTCGCCAATTAAACTTTTATGTTCCTCACACACTTGAACCTTGGTACACTTACTAAAAGTTTATTTTTTTATGTAATTCACAATCGCTGCTAGTTTAAAAATCACTGTTACAACAATTAAAATTCACTTTACTGTGTATATGTCTAAAAGATTCGTAAAATGTTATTGTTTTACTACAGCATGCTAAAACCCAAATCACAATTCCTTTTGTTGTCCTCACATCCTGGACAGTAAAGCCCTAAAACTAACTTAGTTATACTACGCTCTGGGCTCAATGACCGAGAAGTTGTCGTTCGATTCCCGGCAGATGTAAGAGACTCTGCTGTACTCAAAGCGTTCAGATAGGCATTGGGGCCCTATTCCGTCAGTACTGTGGGCTTCTTCCTGGGGATAAAGCTGCCTGGCTGTGAACCTGACCATTCAGTCCCATACAGTGCTTAGGTTAAAAACGAGTAGAGATAAACCTCACACATGCATTTGGACGCTGAAATGTCATTATCAAATTCTGAATAGTGGATATTAAAGTTGTACCTTCTGTTTCATTTTTGTCCTCTCTTGATCTCTCCTACATCCTAGATTATATTTAAAAATGAGTTTTTGGATTGGTTAGTCTTCCGATCTTGATTCGTTCTAAGTATCCTCTTTGATAATCTTCTATTCTTCTCATAAAGTCTGTTGAGTGTAATTTTTCTTACAGCCTCATTTAACGTCACTTTCCATTGCGTTCACATCCCAGCGAACCTTCTATTAATACGTTCACTCATTCCGTCAGTCCGTCCGCCCAAGTATATTTAACAAGCAACAAGAGAATGAATTAACCGATTTCGATTAAGTTTAATGCTGGAGAACTGTACAAAAATTAGTAACGTCTTCTGATGTAATGCCACGCAATCTAGTATCTGTTAGAAATTTTGTGACCCTTAGGCCCAACCCGCCTACATTTTCAGTGCAAATGTTTTCATCCTGAAGATGGAGGTAGGCCACTGACAAACTGAAAGTAAGCTGAACAGGATATAAAAAATAAAACACGGAGTGACGCGATAGTCTGTTAACCGGTTAGTAAAATGTACACCAACATACTGCGCAAGCTCAATATTTCCTGAAATCCAAAGGTTTTTCGAAAGATCTTTCATGCACAGTTAGAAAAAATGCGTGTAGCTGACTGAAACGAATATTAATAGGTTTAAACTGGAGCATTCCCGTTAACGCGCGAGAATGTTTTTGGTTGACTAACTTTCGGAACATCATGTAGATCGGAAAATTTTAACCGCCGTTTTATATGATGACCTATATGCCTCTCTGGCGCATCCCCAGCGTACCTTGATAAATATTAATCGGTCAAAAAACTTTTTCGAACATAACCTGTGGAGGAAAATTAAACATAGGCTTACATTTTAAGTCCAATGCCATTTATCCAAAAGGTGTACATTTTTTGCAGAAGTAATCAAACAGAAATGAGCTAACGTCTCGAAACTGTTACGCTGCGTTAACATTTCCAAACTTGCACGTTCGACGGTAAACACTGTCTCCTACGAACACATTCTACTGGCATTATCGTATTCAGAGTCCCTATAACATCAAATCTAAAGTATTTGGCGCGTATAAAGTCAGTGCTCCAGAAAACACGGAGGTTTGGAAACCCGCTATGAACAACTGTCAAAAGAATTAACATTCAACCTTGACTAAATCCCATAACTGAAGATGAAATGTTGAAGTACTCATAATTTGCCAGAGGGTGCAAAGACCGTCGTCTGACACCACTAAACCACGAATCAATGGCATCAAAAGCTTCTACAGGAGATGAACGAGATTTCGACACTCTCATCCCCGTTGATTCTTAAACAATGGTGGAAAGCTCGAATAATACGCAGAAACCAATCAGAATACGTTAAATTAACGTACCACAGTGAGTTATTCTCACAAAAATCTGAAATTTAGTTCACGATCGAAAGACAGAGGAGACAGTCGGAATTTTGGGTGTGATAACAGTCACAATGAATTGAAAAAATTCAAGGGATTCGAATATAATAGCAACAACACCGACAGGGGTTGCCGAACTCCAGTGGCAGATCCACCAATAAATAAAAAGTGATTAACACACTTCGTAAAAGTGACTGAAGTTACAACCAGCACAAACTGCCCCAGATCTAATAAATGCACGTAGAACCCCAAACAGCATTCATTCACCGACAAAGAGCTTTACCAACGTTAAATAATAGGTAAGTGCGTGTAATGTCTACGAGGGAAAAGGAACTAACACTCGCCTTGAAATATAGAGAAAATAACGAGATGAAAACGCCAGGATTTCTATTTGTATGTTTCAGAAGCCGATGATCAAGCAAACTATATTATTCTACCATTCGCAAGAAACGCACCCGGCAATTAGGAGAAGCCTACCACACACTCGAATGCCGTTTTTTTTTTTTTAATCACGATCCTCATCTCTTCATGCTGCATACTTTCACATTTAGGTCGTTGCATCATTCGTTTTCCTTGATCGTGAAGCAGGGCAAAAAAAAAAAAACGCAGCGTTACAATGCAGATGCAGATTACATCAGATCGCTCTTAAGAATGCAGTTAAAGAGGCAGCTATTGATATCTATCGTTTCAACTAGACCATGAACAGTTTTAATTGCGGGGCATGGCTATGCCCTTCTGTGATTTATGCATACACGAAAATTCATTTTAAAAAAAGCGAGCGAAACGATGTTATGCTCCAGTAATATAAGCAAATTCATGACCCTTTTAAGTATGAACCTGCTCAGATAAAAAAAATAGCCGATTCAGTCATTAAAGCAATGAGAATAATACGCGTGTGCACTTGCCAGTATAATGGCATCGAATGCCAACAATCACAGTCAACTTCGACGCCATCGTCGGTTCAAGTGTAAATATCGGTCCTTAATTCTAAATGGATCTGGTTCCTCCAAATATCCCCAAATGTGTCTCACAAAGCATTCTCCGGTTCCCATGCGTCAGGAAAGGCACAGTTGGCCTGCCTTCTCTTTTTTAAATTCCGCATGAATCGCCTTATCCTCGCACACTGCCCACGTACGGATTTTCTTGTTCTGTATTATGTCACAGGACTAACACACGGATTGGTAGGAAATTCGATTAAGGTGAATGGAGTGACAATACAGATGCTAAGGTTTGCAGATGATATAGCGATTATAGCGCCAGATGGAATAAATTTAAGAAGAGGATTAGAAAGCTTAGATGGTATTTTAAAAAGTAACTACAAAATGAAAATTAACAGGAAAAAAACAGAAGTTATGGTTTGCTCCAAAGATTTTGAAAATGTTAATATTAAAATGGATGACAACGACCTAACGTAATTACCAAGATTTAAGTACCTAGGCAGTATAATTACAGAAGATGGGAAAAATAAAGAAGATATAATACAAAGAATTAAAGAAGCTAAATTTACGTTTAATAATAAAAAGCAACTACTATGTTCGAATACCTTTAGTTTGGAAATGAAAAAGAAACGTATAAAAAGTTGTATTTGGAGTGTTGCTCTTTATGGATCAGAAACATGGACTCTAGGAACAAATGAAGAGAGGATTATAAATGCATTTGAAACATGGTGCCGAAGAATGTTAAAAATAAAATGGACAGATAGAATAACGAATGATGAAGTTTTTCAAAGGGCGAAAGAAGAAAGATTCATTTTAAAAATTTTAAAAAATAGAAGCCACTCATGGATAGGGCATAAAATTAGGCACAACGAGTTGTCGTAAACATCCTTGAAGGAGCAATACTTGGAAAAAAGGCCGTGGGAAGACCTCCACTACAATACTTAAAGCAAGTCGCCAGAAACACAGGAGCTGAGTTATGCAGCAATGAAAAGAATGGCTTGCAACAAATTCAGATGGAAAGCTGCCAACCAATCAAAAGATTGAGGGATAAGAAGAAGTTTAGTTTAGTTTAGCTTAGTTTAGTTTAGTTTAGTTTAGGTTAGGTTAGATCAGCGTTTCTTAGTCTTTGTTCCACGGAACTTGGGTTCCGTAAAAAAATCCGATGACAGCATAATCCTCCCCACTCGCTTTCACCAACAACTTGGTCATTCCCTCTTTGTATAGATCCTTGCCTGAAAGCGTAATAAGGTCCTGGCTTAACCGCTTGTATCTGAAGTAGTTCAGTTGGTACGCTAACTAGGCTGTGGGCTAGACCATGGAGGAACAGTGGTTCGATTGCCGGCAGGAGGAAGACATTTTTTTCTTCTCCAAAGCGTCCTGACCGGCACTGGTGCTCACCCAGTCTTCTATTCCATGGTGCCGGGAGTTCTTTCCCCTCGGGGTAACGCGACCAGGGCGTGAAACTGGACACTCGTCTCCGCCTAGTGCCAAGGTTAAGAACGAGAGGAGATATTTCCTCGGCTGCAGCTCGTACCATACTCAACTGTGGTATACCACCCAGTCAGATTCCCAGCAAGAATGTCTAGCAGTATGAAGGAGGATCAAATTAACACTACACCTACAGGAAAACAACTCAGTTACGCTTCCTTTCAGTGTTATCTGAACGTGTAAATAAAACGGCTGTCACATTTGCAAGACCTGAGGTTCTTGCAGTGGGCTGCTATCTCACTTCCTTTCAGTGCTTTCCCCTTCTCTTTGTCAAGTGACGCACCATCTCTATAAAATTATGAAAAGGCAGGCAATAAATATACACATAACGTAATATTGAGGTGTGATCGTAAACCATTGTTGCAGTGGAAAAGCAATAAATACTACATAAAATAGGTGTGTTTGTAGCCTTAGGTGTCCAGCAAGCAATGGGCATGCGCCATATTGTCATCTGTGGCCTGCCCGGCTCTAGAATATATTTACACATTATCTCATAAATGGCAAGATTAAAAAAAAAAGTTACTGAACACAAAACGTGTGTTTTGATTTTCGCTACAAATTTTGTCTGAAACGTTCTTCATTCTAAGAAGAATCAAGCGAGATGTAATCAGCAACGTATATTGGTCTTCATGTAAAGTACCCGTCATTCTTGTCCAATATTAATGATACCTGAATTTTCTCGACAGATTTTCGAAAAATTCTCAAATATCAAATTTCATGAAAATCCGCCCATTGGGAACCTAGTTTTCTCATGCGGACAGACGGACGGACGGATATGAGGAACCTAATAGTGGCGTTTCGTAATTTTGCGAACGCGACTAAAAAGGGAATACAACATTTTGAATCATTCAGTCTTTGGACTGTGCCCACTGTCCTGCATGTAAAATAAAAATTCCAACACATTGTTTCTGGGACAGGATCTTTCCCCGTCCTCAGGCACAAGAGTAAGGCAGACGCATTATCAGTGAAGCCAGATAGGAAAATCTATTGTAAATCTCTGGGCACTGATTTCTACAATAGCTTTAGCTACTTTTTATTTTAGACACAGGACGACCAGCCAATTCCAAAGATCGAATGATTTCAGACGTACCTGCTCTTCACACAACGGATGTGAAGATCCCTTTCTCTGAACAAACTGTACGCAGCCTTTTGAAAGTGTCGTGTGCACATGTGAATTTTTGCGAGAGAGATCGGTATTCCGTTATTCTAGAAATAAAACTACAATAATTGCACATGGATCGTGTCTGAAAGAAGGAAATGTTAATGGACAAAGAGGTTCAAATTTACCTGAAACAAACTGATATTTTTAAGATACTCCAAAGTGAAGCAATACAATCGTAGCCTTTCGTTGCCGGTGAGTCAAGAAGTGGGCCGCCTAAAACTTAAAAATGTCCCGCGAAATACTAAAAATAAAAGCGTAGGTTGATGAAAGCTGCTTGTAATTCAGCTTTACAACCGCTGGCAATACAGATCCCGGACGCCGAATACTATCAAAAAGTTCTTTAGCCCCAAGCAAACTTACAAGGACCAGACTTCATCCTTCATCTGACATGAAGATCCTGCTCTCCAGCATCGTTTCTGATATTAAGAGTATTTGTGAAGAAAAGAAATACAATCACTCTTGCGTTAATAAAACTGCAACATACAAGCAGGGCTACAACTATCCTTCAGTCGAGTGCCGGTATGCTGTACAGTGGTTTTATGCTTAATTTTAGTACTTGCTTGTAGGGTTGGTGTTAACTCCTGCACATTATTTTCCTTAGCTCTGCCCGCTTTATTTTTCGCTGTCTTAAACATGAGAAAGAGTACAGACATAGGCAGAAATTCTGCACTACGAATATAGTCATAAGATGATTCATAATTACGATTTCACAAGAATAATATAATCATGCTCTGTCTGAACACAACGTAATTCTTAAAGGTTGCGAAAAGCCACATATTTCGGCTAGGTGAAGTAGCCATCCTCAGGCTGTACATAAACAAAATAAGAAGGAAGATTATAGCTGCAATTACTGGTTTGACTTCTCGAACTTACAGTGATTATATGATATATACAAAACACGTAGAGAATACGCAGTTTCAGGTCTAATAAGATATTAAGTTAAAATTGTTTATTACATACATGATTGTATCTATGTGTCGAATGTAATACAACGCAGCATTTCCAGTAATTTAATTGACAACAGTGCACGCAAGTTTAGGCAGAGACGGCCTGCACGTGTTTGTTTCGAGCCTTGCATATCTGGCTCGATGATAGTGCGTTAGAACGTAGTTAAGCTTACTCGAATAGTGTTATATCATTTGATAACACTAAATTTCAACCTATCTAATTCGTTATTAAAGCAACCAATATCATTCCCGGTCTTGTATACATAACCAACAGCAGTTATCAAATGATATGACACTATATGAGAAAGCTTAACTACGCTCTAACGCACTACCATCGAGCCAGATATGCAAGGCTCAAAACGAACATGTACAGGCCGTCTCTGCCTAAACTTGCCTGCACTGCTGTCAATTAAATTACTGGAATTGCTGCGTTGTATTACATTCGACAAACAGCTACAATCATACGTAATAAACAATTGATATCTTATTAGACCTGAAACTGCTATTCTTTCCTTATTGCGTGCATATTATATAATATAAACATTGTAAGTTCGAGATGTCAAACCAGTAATTGCAGCTGTAATTTTCTTTTTTGTTTTCTTCATGCTCAGCCAGATGATGGCTACTTAATCTAGCTGAAACATGTAACTGTTCTTAACCTTTATGAATTAAGTTATGTTTAGACGCGACATACTGATATTCTTGAGGTATGAATGTAAGTTTTATTTGAAGCGATCGCTCTTCTGGGAAATCACGCAGCAGATGTGTGTGGTTGGTTACCGACGTTTCGAGACAGCCTAACTTCGGTATCTAACTACCAACCTACGCCACGTAACATCCAAGAAGAGCGAAAGCCTCGACCACATCGCAGTGAAAGCCTGATATCTCGCAAGTTTTATTTGTTTTATTTTATTCCGTTATCTTCCACAAAGCTTTTGGTTTCCGTCTGCATATTTCAAGGTTAAACTGGCTCCGTGGCCAAATAATTTTGAAAAACTCGACACATCAACGGTTGATGACCGCCAGCATCACCGATACTCGTCTGCACTCGTTGGACTGTTTCCTCTGGCTGCTACAATTATAGTCATATTCAATAGTAACTGCTCCGAAATTCCGCGAGTTTTCGCACAGTCTTGTAACAAACACAGATCACGTAGCGCTGTTAACCTTCGGTACATTCTATCACTGTACAAGACTAGAAAATACATTATAACACTGTTATCGTTTAAAAAAAAACTCAAGTGTGTAAATATGAAGGTTTTAACCGGTCACATATTTCTGCGCTGTCTACTTAATTTTCGAGATTCCAGTAAACTATAAAAGTCTTATATCATAAGCTTTTTTATGGCCACCACATACCTTAACTTCGACTAAGAGGACGACCAAACAGCAGATGGTTGAACTATGCACATACAGATATTAATAAATGCAAATTTACAAATTGGACAGAGAGGTAAAAAAAAAGCTGACTGGAAAAAGTCAATTAAGGAGGTGAAGGTCCGCATTGGTGTGCAGTGCCATCCAAGACGAAGAAACAGAAGAAGAAGTGTACCTTATTTGCGATGATTATAAAATGCAAACCATCTAGGTACACATGAGTATATGGATGCAAATAGTAGCCATATTTTATTCCGACAAGTATCAGTCTTGCAGCTCTCTATCGTTTTAAACTTAAAACCCTTTCAACACAACATTATAAAATAAAAAAAAAAAGTTAAATATTTTAACTAGATACACCCGAGTAATACAGAAACGTAAGTAGTCAATGGAAAAGGGTCTGCAATTGTAACAATAAACACTATTGTTTGGGTTAATGTAAACCTTGTTAATTTCACATGTACGATTTGTGTAAATATAAATCCTATGGTGACGCTCTTGCAGGACTTGCACATGTCGGAATAAAATAGGGGTGTCATTTACACCCATTTATGTGTACCTAAATGGGTTTTATTTTATAATTAAACTTACGTAATTTTTGAGTTAACGGTGAATCAAAATGTCTTTACTTTTGTAGTTTCCTTCGAATAAGCTGTTCATTTTGAACGAAGATTAAGCAAGTAAGTTCATTTACTTCTGATTTTATCGTACTTCTCGACAACACGTTCATCTGAAATAACAGATAGGCGAATGAGAGCTACCAAAGTTGCGCAACTCGTCTCGAAAGTACGGCGACATGATGGCCTTCAACGGCATGACATTTATGCTAACTGATCATTAAATCTGGGTACATTTTATATTAAGTTTCATGCAAAAGCTGAAACACCGACATGACAACTTCGTTCCGTTACAGATCTGATAAAATTGTTGCATGTAAAAAAACACGGTGACGTTTCGGAGTCTTAAAGCTCAATGAATTGTAACTCTTATGTCAATGGGAACAGCGCGTCGTCTCCCCACTGGACCGATGCAGCGTCTCTTTAGGGTCACTGACTGTGGGTCCATTCTCTGAGGTCCCGAGGTCAACACGTTATCACGTCATGGCTTAAGATAAAAACTTCGATTGCGCGTGATGTTTAAAAGGAAAAATTTCTAGCATTGTCATGAGAAGAAAACTAGAAATAAGAAGATGAAATTGGTTTGATTCTTATGCGAAGTATATGGTGACTGTCCGACTGAGAGACTTGAAAGGCGGCAAAACGACTCCTGTAAAAAAAAAAAAAAAAAAAAAAA
>Ga0123357_10001194_pt1 | contig 27105 bp, 15 predicted proteins | sample TergutEmb28metaG_FD_89873 | JGI IMG/M metagenome (GOLD analysis project Ga0123357, IMG submission 89873) | Embiratermes neotenicus P4 segment gut microbial communities from Petit-Saut dam, French Guiana - Emb289 P4 | ecosystem: Host-associated > Arthropoda: Insects > Digestive system > Gut ...
AAAAAAAAAAAAAACAACAGAACTCTTTTACAGGCAGAACCTTCAAGTTCTACCAGTATGCAAAGGATTTTAAATAAATGTTATCTTGTCTGAATGAATGTTATAAATTTTGTACTTGCATTTTATAGTGACAGTTTCGTGTGTTGATGCACCTATCAAAGTACACGAATGTATGCGTGCACATGCACACGCGTGCATGCATGCGCACACACACACACACACATACATACATACACAACATGAACTTCAATCATGAAATCCTGAGCATTTATTTGAACTGTAAAATGGAGGCTTAAAGCAGAGCCACTGAACACTTCACAGGGCAAGAAGTGTTTTTAGTATTTCTAATTGTAAAGTCAGTGCCATTTCAACCACACACTGCATTAAGAATTTGTTGCAGGATTATACCATCACAATGTACTTGAACCAATACTGGAAAGATGAAAGATTGGCATTCAGTACGGATGATGAAATTCTGACACTTTCTGGTGATTTTGCTGAGAAGATTTGGGTTCCTGACACATTTTTTGCCAATGACAAGAACAGGTAAAATACTAGTGTATGTTGGGTGCTTTGTTTCATCTTCAATTATGATTTACTGCAAGATATTATTAAAAAGAAGAATATATTATTTTATGAATAATATTGTCATCTGGGATGTGCTGTCATGTAGTTTGGTAGATATCTGTGGATGTTTCACCCTTCATCAGAGCTGATGAATAAATGGTGCACGGAAAAAAACAACAGGACGAAAATAACAGGGTAGAGGAAGGCAGTGCTCTGGCTTAATGAACAGAAATGTGCTGGAACAAGAAAGGGTCATCGTGTAAGGGCAGAACGAACAGAAAAAGACTGTAAGGAAACAAGAGACAGAGAAAACTGAAGGGAGAAGTACTTACAACAATAATAGAGTGGCCAAGAAGTTGCTTGATACTAAGGGCAACATGTTAAACAAAGAGAGAGTATCAAGTGAATTTTGCACCATTCTGTATATTTGTGTAAGAAATAAAATTACAATGCAAATTTAAAATTATGCAACTACTGAAATGGGGGGACATGTATTGTCACTTTAAGATCAGAGGGTATAACTGATCGGGGCAGTAAAATGTTAATGCTCTAATGTATAGTATAACACATCACACCACGCTGTTTTGACTACGCATGGTTCAAAACAATCAAATACTTTAGGGAAAGGAGACACGGGATTTGCCAAAAGCTGAAAAATTTAGATACACGCAGAAGAATATGGTTGGTTATTCAACTGTTGCAGAAACTTGCAACAGCAGCTACTTACGCACTACCTAAATGTTTCATGTCCAAAAATATATATATTTTAAAGTATGGGGTAGATCCCTTAGTGCCTGTATTCACACTGCCCTGTTTTTGCCACAATATGTATATGCAACATGGTTTGCCCAACATGCCATGTTCAAGTCCCCTGTTAGACAAGGGATCACTATGTTTGGAAAATGCCCACTTCAAATTTAAAATTCATGTATTCTGTAGTTTTCCTCAGCCCCTCTACGCAAATGTAGGGATAGTACCTTGATTAGGACTTGGTCACTTCCTTCCAAGTCTTTTCCAATTCATTATCAGGCACTGTAACACTCAATGCTATACAGCCAGAGTTACTGACAGCAATGTACAATAAACCACAAAACTGGCAGTATGTGAAGTTTCACTCTGTATCCAAAGGGGTTCACGCAACAAAAACGTCCACAAACACTGATCTAAACTAAGAATCTAACAACTTGTCATATTAATTTTCTGTTGCCAGTTTCCTACATGATGTCACAGAGAGAAATAAACTGGTGCGTTTGAATGGTGATGGCAGCATCACATATGGAATGAGGTTTACCACAACACTAGCTTGTATGATGGACCTGCATTATTATCCTCTGGATTCACAGAACTGCACTGTTGAAATTGAAAGCTGTAAGTATGGTGAACATATATAGGCTATATTATTGTTGACAGCGCTCTTGAGATTTGACACATTTATAAATAAGCTGAAGTTAACTGTCAAGACTACTGGGTTTCCAGAGTCTGTCCCTGGTCAAGCATTCCAAAGAGAACAGTTTTGCAGAAACTGGATACTTCCCTCCTGAGACCAAAAGTTGGAAGGCACCTTTTAACTAGGGTCCAATAAAAATAGTTGAATATCCAGTGACTTACATTACTTTGATGGAATGGATCCAGCTAGGTGCCTCCCCACCTTCCTGCTTTAGAGCAGAAACAGAACTGGTTTCTGTATCGTGCAGTACTTGAATGACTAAACAACGGATAAGTGGGTGAATTCCCAAACACGGTGTAAGGGCTCATGCAATGGGCCCTCCTAACAGCAGAGACATAGTGTAAAGAGGTCAGGCTGTTGGCTAATCCTGAGCTAATAGTGTAAACAAGGAAAAGGAAATTCCCGGGTTTCTTGGAACCACATTTTTTTTTTGGGTTACATTAAGTCGCTCTAGGTTGGTCAAGTATCTAGGGGTTATCTCGGACTCTCAGCTGACCTGGAGAGAGCATGTGGATGTTAAGATAAGGAAGGCTCCCAACTTGTTGTGGGCCTGTGGGGCCTGGGATCCAAAGTGGTTCACTGGCTCTATGTCTCCACCATTAGGCCATCCACCTCTTTTGCATCCTTAGTATGGTGGTCTGGCAGTCAGATGGCTAGTGCAGAAAAGACTAAGCAGAAAACAAAGACTTGGATGCTTAGGGATAATGGGAGTGATTTGTACCACTCCTACTGGTGCTATAGAGGCACTCACTGGCCTGCCTCTGTTGGATCTGTTGATTCAAAGCGGGGCGAGATCAGCGGCACATCACCTCTGGAGTTTGGGACATTGGTCTTACCTTCATCCCGATCGAGGACACAGTAGTATACTGATGCGGCTTCAGAAGTCTGATTCCATATTTAGCATGGGAGTCGCTGTTATGAGACCAGCTTTCAATCTTGAACCCAAATATAGGGTTACTATGTTGACTAGAGAGAAGTGGACCTGAGGACCTGCGACTCCTCTTCTAATGAAAGGGCTCGTCTGGTTTACAGATGGGTCCAAGATGATGGAGGGGACTGGGGCTGGGGTCTATGGGCAATCCTTAGGAAGAAGGCTCAGTATCCCTGTAGGAAAACATGCTACAGTCTTTCAGGCTGAGGTATATGCGATATTAGCCTGCGTTATGAAATTTAAACTCAAAGGAGACCAGAGAAGTATGTTAGTATTTAGTCTGATAGCCAGGCAGCTCTGAAATCACTTCAGGCTGCCAAAACAATGTCATCATTGGTACAACAGTGTCAAAAGGTGTCGAATGATATTTATAACTGGCACACTGTAAGGCTGTACTGGGTCCCTGGACATGCTGGGGTATGTGGAAATGAAATCACCAACAAACTCACAATGGGTGGCTCCACTCAGAAATTTATTGGACCTGTGTCGTCCATTGGGGTCTCTAGGTGGAATATCAATAATAAGATTAAATGCTGGGTGGATAACCAGCATTTGGCAATGTGGCATGGTCCTTGTAATACTCAGACAGGCTCAAAAATTGATTTCGGTCCCTAGCCCAGCTACAAAGACCCGATAACTGTACTTTAATAGGACACAATCTAGGGTTGTTACTGGCCTTCTTACCAGACCTAACACCCTGAGAAGACATCTATAAGTAATGGGGTTGAGTAGTGGACCCACCTGTAGGAAGTGTGGTACTGAGGAGGAAACCTCAGTCCACGTTCTGTGTGAATGTGAGGCCTTGGAATCACTCACTCACACACACACGCGCGATACAGATGATACATTTGAATAGCCAGAAACTAACAGCAGCATACTGTGACATAAAATGTTGCAATCAAGTGGGCAGCATGGCTGTCCCAGGTTCAAATCCTGATCTACAGACTCGCCATCTTCATTAAGGTTTTTCTGGTTTTCCTCAGTACCTCAAAGCAAATACAACTGCTTTGTTCCACATTCTTCCCAATTCATTATTCATTAATCATCTATCAGTCAGTGCCATATGATCTGAACTACTGAAATGGTCATTAAATAAAGCATGAACAAATAATCAACATACTGTGATGTTTGTCCATACAACTGTACAGTACATGTTCTTAATTTCAGATGGCTATACTGTGTCTGATGTTGTTATGTACTGGAAAGAAACACCAGTTCGTGGTGTTGATGAAGCAGAGTTACCACAGTTTACAATTATTGGCTATGAGACTAATGACCGCAAGGAGAAGCTGGCCACTGGAAACTATCAGCGACTTTCACTTTCCTTTAAGCTGCAGCGCAACATTGGTTACTTTGTATTTCAAACATATCTCCCCTCAATACTCATAGTCATGCTGTCATGGGTCTCCTTCTGGATCAACCATGAAGCAACCAGTGCTCGTGTTGCCCTAGGTAACTATATTACTAACAAATTAACTCTCAGAAACTCAAGTGTCAACAGAACTTCCACCAAAGTATGCTATTTGATACAAACCTCATAACCCACAACCTATTTTCCTAAAATCTGCCTTACCCTTGCCTGCTGCCTCACTCCACACCCTCAGCCTTTCTCAGTACACATTTTCTAAGGGGTTCTCTACCAAAATGTTATACTCAATCACGAATCACTTCCTCCCTAGGGTAAGACCACATTTCACATACACGTGATTTCAGGTATGGTATTCTGGGTTTTAAATTATGTGGTCTTAACAGTGGATCTCCTCATTCACAGAGGATGGGCGTGGTGGAAAAGGTGACCTCTATTTCCACCTTGACCACCCTTCATGTAGACCTGAGTACCAACTTTCACATGACATGCCTCTATGACTTAGCCACACTGTCACCCTTTCCACTTCAGCCCTGACCATACAGTTCAGCATGTTCTGCAAACATGCTGATCTCCACCAGAAACACAAAATGTTTCACAAGTCACATCACTATCTGATAATATTATCTACCTTATTCCGATTATACGTTACACAATGATCTCTAATGAGAACAGAATTAGTATAGCGTGTTCAGAACCTGATGGCACAAGGTGACGCACGGGAGGGGAAGTGAAGGGGAAAGGTGCGAATGGAGTGGGTAGCCAGTAGTCTTGTACTGTATGTCGGAACACGGTCTATACAATTGCTGTCCGCTGATCCGCACTCCTCGGCTGCCAGCAGTCGACTGAACTGACACCCCCGCCAATTTAAATGGACTCGTCTGTTTCGCTGAAAGACCAAATCTGACATTTCGAACGTGCTATACCAGTTGATGCCACCAGTGTAACATTCTGTATGCTCGCATGCAATGATGTGACTCTCAAGATCTATACAGTGATCATCAAAACCTGAATGTAGGAAAATGTGTTGGTTTGCACATTCATCCGCCAATGTGCTATTACAGTATTCATTTACGTACGTATATACAATGTTACTAAGCTACTCACCACACGCAAATATGAGCAAGTTAGATTTTACATTTCACATGCTGTTGCACTGTTTGCAGGAATCACAACTGTCCTTACAATGACGACAATCAGCACAGGTGTACGGAGCTCCCTCCCTCGTATCTCGTACGTAAAGGCCATTGACATCTACTTAGTGATGTGCTTTGTCTTTGTATTTGCGGCTTTACTTGAGTACGCAGCTGTAAACTATACTTATTGGGGAGCTCGTGCTAAAAAGAAATCAAAGAAAACTAAAGAGGCTGAGGAAAGGAAAACAGTACAAGGTAAGAAAGAATTCCTAACTTTTATACTGTCAGTAAATTCACCCTGAAAATGAAACAGCTTCAGAGAACATGTTTCACTCTGTGCACAATTATATGGCGCCACCCCGAATTTTCCAGATGATGAAACAGGAAAATCTTCTCATTTTATATTTGGTTATATATGGTGATATTCACCAAGACAGCATTCAACATCCAGTTTGTACACTAACACTATCAGGGTCATTAAACTGAGAGTTGGATGTACAATGAATGTGGAGTAATACAAAAAATTCTGATCAGGAAACCTCACAGATAGATGGTAGGATCATATTCACATTGATCTTTAAGTAAAAGGATGTGAAAGTGCAGACTAGATTCAAGTGGCTCTGGGTACTGGCCATTTCTTAATATGGCATCAATCCTCCAGGTTTTATATATATATTATAATAATAAAAAGGGAGGGGGGGGATTTTTTTTGCTCAAATAAGCATTCAATTAGCCAGAGGACTCTGCAACATGCAGATGATCATCATCATGACATAGGCTTATACATATTTTAAAACAAAAATAGGTCCAGTATTGTGATCAATCAATCCATAACAAAGTGTAAATATATACTGTCCCTAATATCACAAACAGCTGCTTTCAGGAAATTCTAATGTCGAAGTCAGTGCAGCGAGTGGCTGCAGGCTGCTTAATTTCAGATTTAATTCTGAGTTGGGGAAAGAACTGTACCCTTTGTCATTGCATTTTGACTAGCTCCAGAACACACCCAGCGCTCTACCTGGCAGGTACCAGAGGTAAAGTGATCAAAGTATGAAGCTAAGCTATTGCCTCTATGTGATACTGAGGTTAGGGAGCGAAGTGCTGTGTTGCTCCCCCATGTCTCAATGGTGGTAACTTGACACAGTGACAAGTTTAATATTCTTACTTCCTTTCAGGGAACGCGATCATAGTTGTATTTATGTGTAACCAATTCAGTCACCTCTGTGTCTAAATACAATATGGACATATACAAAACAAGAAACAGTTTATATATTCATAATCTTGGCGCTAGATGGAGTTTAGTAATGACAATCGTAAGGCAAGTGGGACCCAAACACATTCTCAATACGGTAAAAAGTTAAGATGAAGTCATCTGTTTGCTAAAGCAGCATGCCATGAAGGGCTATACAGGAATGGAGGTACAGCTTAACCTCAATAAACAATGCATATGAGGCTGACTGGGCCCCAGAGGCAGTCTCGATGTTTTGAAGGAGATATAAACTTTGTAACACTACTCAGAATCAACACCGATATTTGGTTCATCCAGCCTGTGCCACAGTCACTATTCTGCCTAAGCTATCCCAGCTAAGATACAAAACATTTCTACAAGGATTTGATGTAATAGTATCCGATAACCACTACTGTAAGAAAAAACATGAAATACATTTGCATATTCAATATTTACTGAATGGGGACAATTTTTGAGAAACTGTAATTACATTATCAACCTATCAAATACAATATCTTGGAGCAAAAGAAGGTGTGAAATCCCCCAGCAAGTCCAACATCTATCACAGTAACCACAATGACCAACTGCTTGTTTACAGCATCAGCTGGATCGGTGTCTGATGAACACCAGCAGGAAATCATCGAGCTGCAGGACCTGCGAATGTCCCCCATCCCATCCATCCGCAACCGGCACAACAGTCGCAATTATTCCACTTCTTCAGCAGAAGGTCTTGATCCCACCAAGTTTCCACCAAGCTTCCGTATGAATCGAGCTGGTGGTGGTTACTCCTTCCCTGTCCGGTCCGCAGGTGGAGTGCGTTTCCGTGGAACAAGAAGTAATCTTCCTCAACATAGTAAACCCAAAGTTTTCCATGCACTGAAAAAAGGAGCATCAGCTATCAGAGCGTCAATGCCAAAGATTAAAGACGTAAATGTCATAGACAAATACTCACGGATCATCTTCCCATTGTCATTCATGTTGTTCAACGCAGCATACTGGATCTTTTACGTACTGCCTTCTGCAACTGATCAAAAGTGAAATCTAAGGCTAGGTGTGGTCCTGATGGGTTATGTGGACTGTGCCCAAAAAAATACGCTCACCTAAATTTAGTGATGCAACAACAAGACAGAGACTGTTCTGAATGCTACTGTATCCATTCACTGTTACCAGAACAACAATATCAAAATAACTGTCACATAGGATGTGACATCATGTAGTCTGATAGCTATTTACCAACATTTTGGAGACAAATACTGTTTCCATTTTCAGGGTAACATGAGGCAGCAGTTCTCTATAATACAATGGTAAATGGTTACCAAACTGCAAGGTTATCACATCTAAGAATGCAACCTTTGTAGTTACCACTGTAAAAACCGAAGACCATGAAAATATCAAGTCAAAGGAAAGGTAATGTACGCTCAACATAAGCTGGAGATGAGAACATCCATTTCTTCTAGTTTGCAGATGTTGCAGTGGTCCATTTTTAACTCATTCACTATGTCGAGTGTTATGCACCTTTTGTTTCGTCCCAGTTGTCTTCAATGAGTAGCTCTCGTCCATTTCCTTAAAAGCATGTTTTAAATAGCACAAACTACAGAATTTACCACCTTTTAGTGTAATTTTTCATGCACATAATGGTAAGCAAATGGGTTACATTTTGATAATAACAGTAACAAATGTGATACAAGCAAAACTGTTGTACCAATTCCTCCAAGTTTTCAGAAAACAAGATTAAAAAATATTCCATCTCAGGAAACACAGTCTTCTCACAGTCGTTAATACGATGCAAATCTTTATACAAACAAAAATTCTGCAATAGAATGATGTGTCAAAATCATGTATGAAAGACAAAGCACTTCCTCCTGCCAGAAAGCCTGAAATATTGTCATGAATGTTCAGACTGTGGTCTTCATGTTTGTATAATCTTGACAGACTGGGTCAACAATGAACAAAGAAAGTGATGTTCTCCAAATATTGGTATCCACATACAGTACCACACCTTGTCAAAACATTGATGACTACAATCTCAGCACTGTGAACACGTCATTTGAGTATTATGGTTACAGTGTTCTGATGTCTGACACACAAATACTATTCTCAAGAAATGCATTGCCTTCAACTTTAAGGTAGAAGGTGCAGGTTGCAGGTTCTTCCAAAAGGTTGATATCCCATCCCAGACACTGTAATCCAAAATTTAAAATTATAATGGTGCATCTTTGATTCTTAATTATCTGAAAACAAATCAAGCACAACAGACGTAAAACTGAGTTATGAAAAGTCTTGACATGGAAATGAAGGTGAAAAATTTTATCCAAACCTTAGAAAGGTGTAGTTTCCGGGTAGTTTGCAAGTATATATGAATTTTCTGATTGGCAAGAAAAGAAATATTTTGCTAAGCATATTAAAAATATGGGTATTAACAATCCTAAAAGTATGATACAACCAGGAAGTACTTTCTTGTAACTGGCATAATGATGATCTTTTTTATATTTGTTGAATTTAGGAAGACACTGCACTCAATGTTCTGGTGACTATATCACCCATGCCCTACATGCTTTGGCCTCTCTTACCATCCCAGTAAATGCAAGGATAATGTGGCCAAATTCACTTACATTATAATAACTACATGCAGCCATCAACATATCAAACAGAAAATTTAGAAACTTTAAAACACACACAACACTATTGAATATAACATAATTTTCAGTAATGGCAATTCTGCCATAACAGATATAATGGTTATACCACCATGACTCAGTTTCTTGAATTGGGTAGTGGCATGTCCTCCACACCAAATGTAATGGTTATACCATAACGACTCAGTTTCTTGAATTAGGTAGTGACATTTCCTCCACACCATATGAAATGGGAATACCACCACAACTGTATTTCTTGAATTAAGGTAGTGTTATTTCCTCCACACCAGATATACTGGTTATACTGCCACAGCTTGGTGTCTTGAATTAACCAGTGGCATATCAATTCTAACAGATTTAAATAGTTGTACTGCCATAACTCAGTTTCTTGAATTCCTCTACACCGGTCTTAATGGTTATACCAGCATAACTCACTTTCTCAAATCAGGTAATGACATTTCTTCACAAAATTATACAAAAGTTATACTGCCACAAGCTGTTCACTAGACCTCACTGATGATGAAAATAATGTTGCAGTGAAGTTAGACTGGATCTATGCAGTGCATTCTACTGCCCATACTTGATTTTTGAGAAATTCATATACAGCACTTGACTTTCTCTGAAGCTACATTTCAGACAGGAGATAAGGATCAGAGTTACCGACCTGAATTCAAACTACAAGAATAGTTTACGCCTAAAAGATTAAAACAGCGTAAGTAGTATAAGTTTCATAATGAAATATGCATGAATTATAAACACAATTCACTGTAAATATGAAGGACATACCTGTCTGCCTGCTTAGCATTAAGCTGTGCAATAAGCTCTTTGCCATACCATAAAAATACAACATTACAACACATTATGCACATACTTTTAAAAAACCATTTCCAACAAAACATAGATCAATCACAAGTTACATAATATGAACAGGAAGAGCAACATAATCTCTTCAGGTGCATTTGCAAAGGTGCAAAAGCAACAATTAACTTAATCATCTGTCAGTCCATATGTCTGTGATGGACAGATTTTCATGAAATTTTATTTGGAGACTTTTATTAAAATCTGTCATGCAAACTCAGCAAGTTTGGTTAAAACTGGACAAAAATATCAGATGCTTTACATGAAGACCTAAGCATGTTTTATACTGTTGACAGCACCACAAATGCAGCTCAACAATACAAAAATCTATTCTTATAATAAAGTCAACAAGATGCACTATTTCTCAAATTTATTTTGATAAAGCACTCTACATGTTTTGGACAGATCTACCATCCATCATTAGGAGTCTCAACACTGCATATGCAGCAACAAGTATTTGTCATGCTAGTTCTGTTGACTGTCGCTAGCAGATAGTCAACAGAACTAGCATGACAAACACCTGTTCCTGTATATGTAGTGTTGAGACTCCTGATGATGGATGGCAGATCTGTCCGAAACATGTACAGTACTTTATCAAAACAAATTTGGGAAGCAGTGCATCTCGTTAGCTTTATTATAAGAATAAAGCACGATGCACGGTACTCCAAATGTCACATACAAAAATCTCTCTATTGCAATTCCAAGGCCACATTTTCAATAATCATCTCTTGTGTCACTGCAAAAGTTATTCCAGCAAAATGGTTTTACTGATATGTACATTAAGGGGGAGCAAAGATCTGAACATGCCATAATGTTATGTTATACATACATTCCCAATCTTTTTTTTTTTAAAATTGACAGATGCTCGCAATAATTCCAACAACCTACAAGTGATAAAGAAGTTAATCACAAACTTGTAAAATTTCTTGTTCAGTTACTGCACTGGCTTCACAGGCCATCGAGCTCAGTCGATAAAGGTCAGCACAGACATGGTGTTAACATAATCCACAGAATGTTCACCACTAGGACATGGTCAAGTTTATAACACACGCGAAGAACACCAAATGGTGTTGCAAACTTACAAACTGACTATTCTTCATTGGTCACATCTTCTGTAACAAAACACCTTCTCCAAAATAAACCCTTTAAAAGTCGATAGTTTCTTCATAATTGTCACAAATTTCAGTGGAACAGCATAACATAAAAGTAAAATGTAGTGTGATTGGTGTCTGTTATACAACAAACTACTGGATTTTCCTAACAGCATTTAAAATGAAAAGTAGCAACCACATGTTATACAGAATATGCCCAGTATATGTATATACTGGATATCTGTATTGGATATCTAGTCTCTAAGCAAATGAATCAGAAGTTTTACAGAATCTATTTGATGTGTACATAAATAACACCCATATCCAACAAAGGAATCGAATATTTTAAGAATATGTACAATGTATACATACACACATTTACTGAATATTTGTATGCAGTAGTGATGTACCTTTAGGTGTACCATTCTTAACACAGCAAAACATTCCAAAGTGGTTGTCCACTAACAACAGACTTTGCATGTGACAAATGTTCTCCGTTGAAGCTGCAGACAATGATATATAAGCTTCAGACATGCTTTTGAATGGACAATGTGCATGAGTGTGTATGTTCAAATGGTGTTAAAGTGTTCAAGAAATAATGAAAAATAGCAAAAATTTTGCTCTTTTAAACTTATTTTTAAAATATCCTTGATACATATTTAATGGGACCTGTAAACTGCATATCCATACGGAAACTTCCCTTGCTTGTGTTGAAGCTGCCGAAGTGTTAATGTCTTTCCTCAAGTTCAGAATTTATTTCGTTGTGATATATATATATATATATATATATGGGAAGAATATGTGAAAATACAAGCATGAGTATGCAAAGTCTTTAATTTAACTCTTTCGCCCTAAACTTCACAATGTGCCAGCTTCGCAAATATTAGTTAACAGCACTGAAACCAACAAAATGGATATATTTTACATTCGCTATTGGCCTCTAAATCATCCTTAGCTACTGAGGGCTCCACAAACACAACTTAATATAACACAACCCACAATATTGCAATACTTCAAGCCAACATTAGTATAGAACACACTATAAACTTAACATTTAAATATTAAGACCAGAAAATAAAAACATGCCCTATTTCTTCCATCTGACACGTATAATACGTTACTATTTATTGCAATTCTGATGAAGTTAGATCAAGTAAGCAGCATGTTTTATCCTGGTGAAGAATAAATCCAGGCTCAGCATTTGCTTTAAACAGGCTGCTTCCTGCAGATGGTGCAGTGTTGTGCAACAGCAGTGTCCATTCACTGTGTCCTGTAGTCGAAATGGAGAATAACATTCTGTGCATCCCAGAATTCCATCAACCAAGGCCTAGTTGCAGACTGCTGGAGTCTTGCCCAACAGTCATTCAGTCAAGAACTTCCATATGGCTGTTTCCACTTTTCTGGATCACTGGAGAGGAACTTCAAAAGAAAACCCTTCTTACATGATGACTAGATAAGGTGCACTGGTGGGAGCAAACGCTTAAGTCCTTACTGGTACTTTTTGTCCACTGGGACAAGCACCTCAACTCCTCCAGGATTTATATGGGGAAACAAAGCTGTATCCTACAGGCATATTGTTTTTGAGTTTTGCAATATCAATATCAAAGTAACAAACACAAAGTGAATATAAGTTTGGAAAACATTTATTGAAAAAACTATCCAATAAATATTATTTCCATCCACAGATCCCATTGAGAATTTTCTTTTTAAATATTATTTCATCTAAGACTAGGTAACATAAAATAACAAGAGTATTTTCTTTGTGAAATAACATGTCTTTGACTGAACCATAAAAAAAAGTGCAAATTCACCTAAGGTTGCGGAAGAGTGAAGCAAGAATATGTTGAACTCACTAGCGGGTACAACTGTCCCAGTGTTTACATACAAAAACCATGGGCATAGCAAAGCTCCACACATATGAATCTACAGCACCAGACTCACATGTGTCTTCAACTTTACCCTATTGGCTACTCCACCACCATGGCAGATCTTCAGGCACCTACCAGACAGGTGATTAAGAGGTAAGCTGATCTCAGTGAAGTGGTAAAGAAAATATTCTTGGCAAGCCAGCCATCAAACCCACAGCTAGTCTTCCTAGGGACACAAACTACAAGTCATAATCTGTAACTGCAAACTAAAGGTGAAATCTGCTTTTAAGCACCACACAATCAGACAAACGTGGACTTCTGGACTTGAGAATTAGATGGAGGCAAGTGGTCAGCTTCATGCACCCATTGATTTATCAATGGAGAGACAGCCCAATGGAGGTGTGCAGATCAGTCAGTAGAGTGACTACGCTGCAGGCTGGAAGACCTCTGTCCAGTAAGGTCTTGCAGTTAAAGCAGACCACCAACCTCAAAACAGCAGCACAGTTAAGTATATGTAAGGCTGTACTTCCACTTCTTCATATGCCTATATGGCACTACTCAAAATGAAGCAAAAGACAAAGGTATTTTGTACCTCTCAGAATGTCATTTTCAAGTACAAATTCACAAAGCTTTGTCCCTTAATCACAAAAACAATGTATTTACAACAAAATTTTATCAGAAAAAATCCTCTTCTTTCCATACTACCCATAATATTTCAGAAGTGTATGAACCTTAAACAAACAATCCTATTTACGAATACAGCTGTGGTTGGATTCGATGAATGGAGAAAAACAAAACGTTTTCCTCATCAGTGATGTAACAGTTCCATAAAATTATACAGCATCTTGTGAAACATATCTGGTTGGTCTAAATATGCTGCATGTCCAGCATTCTTCAGACATACTTCTTGACTGTTTGGCATAATTCTCAAGTTATTAGGAGCTTCCTTGGCCATTGGTGTGGAGTCATTTTCACCATACACTATCAGTGTTGGCACCTGTAAAAGTAATTCAAAGATCAAATAGATCCCATGAATGTTTTGTAAGATGTTCCCTGTAGTTTGGTTTGTAAAGTGAGGTTTCATTATGACTATCAAACTAGAAAGTATAAAAATGAAATTTAATTCTGGCTTCAAGAACAGACATGTTAATCATGTGACGTATGAACCACAAATACCCCAATAATACAAGGAAAAGCAAGGAATAAATACAGGAGTGAAGACTGAAACAGGATGCTGAGTAGGCCACAGTTGTACAGGTTGTTTTGGTAAAGAAACAAATACTCGTCCTGCCTGTAATCACAAAATGGCAACTTTACTCACATGTATCCTAGTTCAATTTTATTTAATACAGTTAACTTTGAATTAGGCAAATTCTATGGACTCTGTATAACAATGGACAAATCCCAGAAATAGAGTACAGTATAAGCTGGGTTATCTGCACTTCCAGGACCAAAAGGTTGCCAAATGTCACATATTTACAGACATTGGAATATTATACTTAATGAGTAACCCTGTGTACCTACCAACCTCATGGACAGACCTAATCACTTGATTTGTCATTTGACATTGTCCTGTTTTTCCCACTGCACTTTCTATTCCCTTCTTATCACTATTAGCATAATGTGGTGGATATACTATGTTTAAAAAAAACACACACACGCTCCCAAAGACATACATTTTCCTATCACAGTCTTAACAGTTTTCTGGTGAAAATTTACCATTTATAGTCTTTCTAGATCCATGCTAGGTGCTGCCAGTGGATAGACTCATAAAATGTAATGGGACTCTGTAAATCTCCAGTTAACAGAGCTTTCCATATCATTCCCTGCTGAATATACCTGTTTTTACTGTAATCCCAATGACTGGTGAAAGAAAACTTTATGCCCCACCAAGGACTAAACCCCAATTTTCTGGTTGTCCAGCGCATTGCCTAGTTGTCACAATGAGCAACATACATTTCCATGCAAATATGGAGACAATTAATACTTGAAAACTTAAACTAAGCCATGACAACATCAACATCCATTTCAATACACGTATAACTCTATGTCATGTCATATCTCAATCAGTACTACAAGACTTGCAATATGTCATACAGACTTGAAACGCGGCCCAATAAACAGACACTCACCTTTACATCCTTAAGTATTGCTTGCGATACTGAACTTGTTGCCACTGGTGCGACAGGGACATAACCTGACAACAAATCTGAGTGTTCACCCACAAATTTCACTGAATATTCACCACTCATCGATGGTGAGATAAGAACAGGATGGCTCCCACTTAAAAGTTCAGACTGTATTATAGAAAGAATAAACTTTGAACGATCGCCATGATATGATTCCACAGTTTCTCCATAACCTATAACAACAAGTGAAGAAATGTAATACAAACTGCTTGAGCATGAAAATGAAGGCACTCTGGTACTTCACAACTTAGTTAACTCTTATCAGTTGATATCACATAGTATCTCAAAGGATTTGACTCAACAATACCTCTACAAAAACTCAAAATTTTGCCTTACTACGTGGACTCAGTATGAACCTTCATCAGGTCACCATTCTGGCACCTAGAATTTTGAGGTGGTTCCAAGATTTTTAGCAAATTTGTGCACCCTGGCATTATTAATACAAATAACACCCTGAAACTCTTTAATTTGTACAATGAGCCTCAGATGTTTCTTCTGAAGTTCTTTTTTCACTAAAATGGAATTTCACTCTGTAAGGCAAAAAAAAAGTCTACCATTCTTTGACCCACAAAATTTCTTCTTCAGAAAAAAAAATTAACGTGGACAATAGGTTTTAATGTGTTCCATATTCCATGCATGACATTATTACATTACATTATTATTCAAAAGTAGAACTTTAACCCAAATTATACATATTTTTAATATTATGGAGTGATGGTGACGCATTTAACTATAACTATAACTGGCTGGCTGGATTACTGGCCGAAACATGTTGGTGAACATGTTGTAAATAAAAATACATCATAAAATTAAAGTGCATTTGTTGGTTTGTTTATACATTTTACAAAAGTGGACAATACACTTTTGAATTTGCATACATTGTGTTAAGTATCTATAAAATAAAAACACAGTGGAAAAGTTGTGTGCATGGGACATTACAGTAAGCATGTACAGAATGTCACAAGAATACACTACAATTTAAGCCTATGTCCACATCACTGTATACAGAAAAAAAATTGTTTAATCTGGCAACCACCATGATGGACACAAAGTTCACATCTCTCATTCAAACAATGCTCACTGTCACTACAGTGCTTATTCACACAAAGAAAGTTCTGCAGATTCACTTAACAACCATGTAACGACTTGATTTAAAAACTGCAGTGCTGATCTGGCATCATCCTGTACTTCAGCCTCCTAACCATGTAAGAGAAAAATTTAAGGCATTACTTGATACAGAATTTTTGTTTTATTTATAATAACAAGACTCAACACAAAGACAATACAAAGTTAACTAAATGCAATTAATTGTTGTACGGAGTTACATAATTCATGTCTGTTCAAGAAACATGAAGTACTGACACACGACAGAAAATACATCTTGTGATGTGAGTTTTGACATCATGTTTACTTAACAATGCTATCAGTATCTCAGATTACACAGTGTTGATAAGACAGATGCAGGATCAATTGGAAAGGAATAGGAAAGACTTGGTCATGGGCTAATCCAGTCAGAAATGGCACCTGCCTAGTGTGACTGTGGGAAAATGCAAAACACGTCATCCAGGACAAATGGTGTCCGGGCAGAGTTCAAACTGAGCAACTACAAAATACAAGTCTTTAGAGTTATTGCTACACCAAAATAATCAGTAACACCATGCTGCTGTCCGGTAAGTGAGCAACAATGTTTCACGGGAACTTAGTGCTTCCATCTACAGGGTTATCATTTCAACCTTAAAGATGAAGGCAGTATGTATCTCTAGTACTGGACTATACTGAGTCATGATGCAGAAGACTGCAGTATGACTCTGCCAACACTATACAGCAGAGACTCTCAGTTCATGGCTTTGCACATTGCACTTTGTTTATTCATGAAAGTCCATGCATGGTCATGATGAGAAATGCACAAGATGCCACTTCTGCCTGGCTGTCTCACTCAGTAGCTACCTACATATCAAGCAATATGAAACCTACTTTGTACTTCTCACAATTTTTAGAACTGACTGTTACTTATATATTTGAATTATGTCTGGAGAGCATGGTACTGTACATGTGCTCATGAAGAGTCTAAAGTTAAAAAGAAATGGTAAGTGATGTCTCTGTCAGATAATGCTGAGATGTTTTGTAAGTGACATGGGAATTAGTGTTGCAGTGCTTGGATGACAGTATGCACAAAATCCATTTCATCAAGAACAATGACAATAGCTGGCAAAGCATGGCATAGTAAAGAACATTCTCGTGTTATCCCACAAAATAAGGGCTCTCAGATATCCAGAAGGCTGATACCAGGAGCGTCTTATCGTGATGCCAATCTGAGGAGGATTTTGACCAGCTGACAGTGCTGGGAGAACCATATGCTTAAGGAAATCTAACACTGTTGTGGAAAGGCCTCAGCTGACTGTCACTGCTCTGAACAAAGGCCTGCAGATGGTGTGTGATTTATTTGATAATTTCTTGGAGGTCAACAATTTTATGGATAGATGCCTAATATTTAAGCACACAATGGAGGCTGCCATTGCAACATTCAAGAAGGTGTACAAGGACATGGAGAAGAAGGCAAAGCAACCAAATATCACCCCTATCTTCACTAAGTCTCCTGTCTCGAATTCTGCCATTCAGTCTGCATCACTTGATCACCTTGACAACTTCTGGCAAGGAGCACCATTATGCCAAAAAATAATACCACAAAGGTTTGCACTTTATCATTCATTTACATATTATCATGTTTCATTTGGCTCTGGTCCCCCTAAAACCATTCTTCCCACAAGGTATTAAATTTCCTCGTGGCAATTTCTTTGTTTGTGGGATTTATGAGGAATGTAACCCCTGCCAACAGCAAGGGTTTGCTGTATACTATCTTGATAAATGAATAAGAGAGTATCTTGTACTGGTGGAATAATACTGACAGAACAAATCCAAACTACTCAAAGGAAAACCTATTCCAGCTGTCACTTTGTCCCCCACAAATCCCACACAGAGTGCCCGGGTTCCATAATGACGGGCTGGTAACTGCCTCAGCCATGGAAGGGCCGAAATCTCATACTTAAAAAATATATATATATATATATATATATATATTTCTTTTCTGGATGTGTGCTGCACAAGAATATCACTGGCTCAAACATTTAAACCCCTTCTGAGTGAGTAACACAAAAATGAACCTCCATCACAATACCTGGTAGCTTGTCACTGCTACGCCAACCTATATATTAATAATATCAGGACCAATAACATAACAGATGAGACACAAACCTGGTAAATCAACTGCTATAACAACATGGCCAATGCCTGCCATGAGATGCATTGTTCCAACGTTTTGCCAAGTTTCTGATTTGAAGTTTTTACCATGCAGAAGGAGTATTGATTGACCAGATCGTTTCACACTGCTAGGAGGTGATGCTTTGCGGTAAAACACATTTATACCCTGAGACAAGAAAATTACTTTAAGACATCTGTAACAAATGCAAAAATGGCTCCAGAACACAAGTTAAATCTGCTAACCAGTTAATCCTCTAAGTGTTGAATATTTAACAGCATAAACTTTAGAACACACACTAAGCGAAAGGACAATTTGGTTTAAAATATCTACAAGAAACACTCCAAGACTAAAACTTCAAGCCTCTAGCCAGTCACTTCTTTGCACATAAAAAGGTTGGTAACTTCCATAATAACAAATAATGTTCATTGCAAATTAGAGTGTGTTCTGTTATTTTAACAAGTAAAGTACTCTTCTCACACCAAAAAAAGTTTCATACACCCCTACATAAGTCATAAGTAACAAAACTCTTCCTAAGCTAAAAAAAATGCACCTCTATTTTCACAGTGCCTGTTGCAAGACTGACATGTTTGATATCAACACCTTCAGGAAGTGATCTACTGTACAGATCCACCGTTCTCCAATTTCTTTTGTCACCTGTTGATTTCAACTCACTGGCCATGTCCTGAAACTGGTACATGCAACACAATCAATATCCATCACAAACCAGTATCTTCAAAATGTCAAAAATATAACTCATGAACACCTAGAGCTTCCCCACACTTCTGCACTGATATGGTAAGTAATCAATAAATACCTCGACATATAAACAAAACAAATAAATAAATAAGGCCCACGCCATTCCATTTAAAATCCATTCTAATTTATCACTGTTAACAATGTAGCAATCTCACAGCACCACCAAACAAGAAGACTCGATATGATCAACTAACCTAAATATATCACACAGTACATCTTACTTTACTACATAAATGTGCTGTAATTTCAATATGCTACAGGCACAGACCATATACTGGTAACAACTGAGAATTACATACCAATACTCGTAGCAAAGTATGTGTCAAACTTCAAATTACATGGTTAAACGGAACGGCCTCAAAAAGTCGCGTTGCCCATTACAACCACAACTAACCTAACAGCAAATGGCTTTCAACTTGTAATACAAAATATTACATCTCCATAACCTTCAATTTCCTGGCCGATACTTTCAGATCGGAAGTTATAACAGCATAATGTGCGAAGATCATACCTTCAAAATATTAAGTTCCGGTAGCTTCACCACACCAGTAAACGCAAGATAACACCACAGAAAGATAAATACCGCAACGACAAACAATTTTACCCACGATTTCATCGTAAAATATATTTACGTTGTTCAAAGTATCAAGTCATACGACGGCTAATGGACATATTATCGTCCACCGTTGACAGTACGCGGACACTGCGATTGCGTTAATGCACTTCCCAATTTGACCGGAAACAACACAATGTTTTCTGACACACGTTACGACATATCTACAAATTGTTACGTCTTCTTCGAACACGTAATTTATGAAGTAAGATGTGGAATTAAGCGAGTAGTGCACGTGAAATTTCTTCACACAAGCGTAACGGCCTCATAGAGTACAAATGCGCCTGTGGAAATGTACAAAACCACCAGATTTTTAATCTCGTGATAACAACGGTCCCATTTGCGGCGAGTTCTTTTTTTATTTTAATTCGTTGTTAATTATAAAAGCTTGATAAATGTTATCACGCTTGTTTTATTATCTAAGAGCCCCAAAGACACATACATACCAATGCGTTCTACATACAAGTCTCCACACTACAGATCATATATGACTCCACACTATAGAACAAGGGTTAATTTACACCGTATACACATGTATGTACCATGAACTGGGGAAACCGCCAAACACAAATGCACGCTCCTTAGCATACACTACTGAATTCAGACGATTCAGACTGACTTACTTCCATAATTCGAAAGAACATGTCGAGATATAAATGCAGGTTAGAGGTTTTGGCTGAAAGATTATTCTTTCTATTCAGTATTATCATACTTCATATTGTTCAACAATTTTCCAGTACTTTCAATAACTACCACGCAATAACAATAATGCGAGGTAGATATCGACAATGGAAGAAATGATGAAGTTAATAAGTTTTGTGTGACACACAGGACGTTTGGAACAACAGGAATGTGCCATTGAAAAGATCGCGAAAAAAGAACGGCACTGGCTCTCAGCATGCCTGCGGTAAACACTAATTCGACTCAGAGGCGTAGGATAGGTTGTTTAGCCACGTGGGTGACTAATCACAATGGCCACCCCTAACAGGAATTTTGAACTATCCAAAAATCACATTCAGTGAATAATTTTCTTGAAATCGCATCTAAATAATTTAAAAATTTTAACGCAAAAATATATATTTTTTTCATTTAATATGTTTATTTTGCAGCCCCTCGGATTCCACCGCCCGGGGCTGTCGCATCACTCGCCCTCCCCTAGCTACGACCCTGCTTCGACTGAAGTGCAGTGAAAATTTCACGGCCTTCGAAATAAATTTGTCGTGTGATGTTGCAATACCATATTTATGAACTTTAGAGCTTGCACGGTACCTGCTGTGAGTCGAATAGACTAGTAGTTTGTAAATTGCATGCATTAGACTATATACGTGAAGACGGAAACTGTCTTTCGGGGCAAATATGCCAGAGCAATAATGATTTATTCATATTCGAGAGGTTCTTGATTCGAATCTCGCCCGGGACACCGACTATCTTGAGATCCTTCATGCTTTTCCTCGTTCCTTGCAGGAAAATTCCACGATATTAGCCTTACCTTAACTAGAGACTCTCAAATTCATTATTCACTACCGTTAAGTATTAGAAGATAAAGAGTCTAGCTCGCGACAGCGTCGTAAAAAATACAGTTAAGTCAATAATTACACCTGATTTTCTTTGATGGAATATGCAATATGTGTGATGTATACATCTACATGATTACGTAATTTATATTTAATAGTTCATATGACCTATACATGCATATATTTATATAATAAATATGCAATATACTTAACTAGAATGGAATGGAGTGATGCAATACACTTAACTTCAACAGAGTAGTTTCTTTCCCTATTTCTTCTGTCATTAATAACTAAACCACAACACGGCATCCTTTGCTAGATACTCTTGGTAAGACTCATGACAGTTTATTCTACGCAGCATAAGTGTACAGCTAGACACCGAAACGAGCGAGCAACAAAGAAAACATAGAACACGCATTTACGTATGGAAGTAACCATACTGCTGCGAGTGAGTAAGAGATATTGCTGTGCACGCGGGCAACATCGCTGTGTAGTTAAACTCGTCCCGTTTCTGATAGGCTTCGCTCGACTTGAGGGGATCCGTGGTTGTGTAGCTGCCATGGATAATTGCTGACAGTCACCGTAATGTATGGCGGGAATGGCGACAGCTAGTATGGAGGTGTTAGTTTCATAAGTTTATTCAAGTTGTTCTGTAAGGACAGAAGACCGCGAGGATGCCACAAATAAGCTGTGAGAAGAAGTAGCCGCAGCGTATGGTAGGACGAGTTGTAAGTATTTTCAAGTGACTGGCATGCTGTAATCAGAAAATCAACCAATGAAATACGCATATACAGCCACACCATAGTATATCAGCAGCACCTGTGTATAATGTTCATTTCAGCAGTGTGTTTCGGTTCATCAGGAACCATATTTACGAAACACATGCATGCTACTGTCAATAGAAACCTCGTGTAGGTGTGTATACAATCGTTAGTTACAAACATACTTACATACATTCTATGGATCTACAAGTGGGTTAAGATTAACAAAGTATGTGGAACAAGCCATAAATATACAAAGTATATGGAATTTTTACAGTGGTAAATACTACAAACATTTTATCTACATCATAGATCTCCAAACTTTTTATGGTGAAGGGCTACACCCATTATAATGGGTTGGTCCGCGGACCGAGCGTGAAAAATAACTACCTAATTTATTGCAACATTTTTATAGTACATACAAAATTTACAGACGTGGCTGCGGGTTGGAGACCCATGATATACAGTACTACGAATCACCTTTACGTAAAAAAAATTCATCTACAGAGTAAAAGAATCTCCAACATTCATTTAATAGGAGGTTGGGTGGGTTCGGAAGCCGGTCTGGACGTTTCAAAGAAGAGAAAATTCCCTCAAAATCCCACGTTATTGCAACAACCGGTTTCTCAGCATGTGAAAGGGAATTTCTGAAGTTCTTGAAGCCGGTGACAACACTACTCAGTACGAAGTGAAAAGTTTCCACAGACATTGTCAAGTATTCTAAAAACCGCTTTGGGTGATTTCGAAGCTGTCAATAATATGATGAAAGTCCCGTACATTTTTCACGTTCATTACTCGGGTGAACACTACATATTTAGCGTACGGATTTTCTAGCAACATAGCACGGCGAAGTGTCTTTGGAGACATGTAACGGATGACTTATGAGAACAACTATTTACAGTCTGATCAGCTGGTCTGTATGTCGTTTCTTCGCTTTTATAGATGCGGTCTAACATAAGCCATCTGCTTGCAGTCTGTCGCTTTGTCGATCTCATGCAACCAAGTTCTCTCTCCTGTTAAGCCGTACCCAAAATGTGAATATCAGAGGGTGTGGGTAAATTGCCGAATGACAGTGAGTGTTGGTAACCATGGAATTTTCGCCGTTGCTGCTGACGCTTGCTGCGCTCTGGTGGAGAAGAAGAACACTACAGTCAAAAATGATCGGGGACTTGAAATGGGATGTTGGTGTTCATCTCGTGGGCGGTAGATGCCATATACATAAGGGGGGAGTTATTGGGGAGTGGAAAGAGACAGTCGATTGTGAACCAACCGGCCCAACTTCCAGTATTTCAGTTCGCGCGCAGACCTGTTCGTAGTGACAGTCGTCTATAGCCCGTGGTATTCACATACCCATCCGTCAACAAACACAGATAACTAACAAACCACTTTTGTCAGAAGTGTCAGCTACTCATTAGTATTACTGTTATGTGTCACTGTTGTGTGGATGCCGGAGATGGCGATAAAAACAAAACGGGAAACCAGCAGACAACAATGGAACTTCTATAGCTGATATTTTGTTCTTTGCTCTTATTTCTGTTTGTAAGCTGAGAACAGTCATTTTTTTTTTACTAAATTTATTTTGCTACAATTGACACAAGATAGAAAGAACATTTGGCTTGCGATATCAATAACTGACAAGATGTATGAAACTGGATGGCACTGGGTGGCACACCAAAACACCTACCAACATCATCTTGTGAGGGTCTTACTGTTGTTCCTCGTCTTTGAATTAATCATTTCTCCAGGTAAGTTTGGAAATTCACATTATACCAGGCTTAGTGCCCTCGTAATTTACAGAGAATCAATACCTACTGTATACATGTAGCAATATCTGATATAGTTACTCACTGAGAGAATTCAATGGTTATTTTCACGAAAACGATGTATTGGAAATGAGTATGAAATTCGCATTAAATATGAAAGTTTAAATAGAAAATAGGTTATAAGAAATTTGGGGACCCATATAGTGCACGCTTTGTGGCCACAACGCAATTGATTTTCTCCACACCGGGAGGAACAGACTGTGACATATGTGGGCAAATCTGCATACATATGATTTCGTAATGCGTTGTGAAAATGTTTACTCAAATTAATGCTTTCAAATATTTAAATTGACGGGGAACGACAAGTTGAGCTTCATATTACCGCAAGTCGTTATACCAGTTTTTAAATCTGCAGTTGGACAGCGTTAGGTCAAAGTATCAAACCAGTAGATGTCGTTTAACCTTTCAGCACAAATTTCATGCAAGAGAGATGTAAAAAACAGAGTTTCTACCTCATAGAAAACATTCTGTCCATGACAAGGACCCGCTGTTGAGGGAAAAAATCCCTGTTACATTTGGAAATCGTATCAAACACATGAATACGTTCTGTGGGCAAATTTATGTACAGTAATTAATGTTAAAACAGATGGTATTCCTACTATGTTTTCAGAGGTAAATACTTAATTTGTTCGACAGAATAATATTAATGCCTACTTTGAACAATAATAAAACATTCGGCAGAATTAATTATAGCAAAAAAGTTACACAATATCTAGTGCTTTTGCCTATCATAGTTTCCAGCAAAATGACGCTGCGAGCTGGTTTGCAATTGTTTTGAGTTCCGTTTGGGGTCGATATTGTTCCCTCTTGCACGTGTACCTCAAAAATCCCGCAGACCTAGCCATGTCCTATCAAATGGGAAGAGGAAGGGCTTGTAAAAGACGCAGCATAATGACTTCGAACATTTGGGCACCATCTACCAAACTACACGGTGTCACACCGAGCGAGCTGACTGAAACGTTTAAAGCCTAATGGTTCCTTTATGCACCACAAGCTTCAAAACCAAAAATCCTCCGTTACGCCCACGGTACATTGCTGCGTTCGGTTTGGAACTCAGGTAGTCGATACAGCAACTAGGCAATAGGCTGGACGGTCCAGGTTTCGAATCACGGTAAGGGGTAAGAGATTTTTCTCTTCTCCAAAACGTCCAGACTGCTTCTGGGGCCCTCCCAGCCTCCTAATCAATTGTTCTTACCTACAGGTAAAACGGACGGAGTACCGAGGTTAAAAAAAATGGAGTCATATTTCTGCTCCCTCTATATGCCTTTATGTCATGGACAGAAACAACTCATTTTATGGATCTCACAACAAACGGCGATTATTTCCTCACACGGCGTTAACTAACTGGTTTTTAGAATTGAGACGGAATGTGCTTACGGCGCGGTACGATCCTTATCTTTAACAATAATTCAGGTTACTTTTAGTTCAGGCTGTGCCAAGGTTCAGGCGGTTAGTCGCCGGTCTCTCAGCACGGAGGCCCGGCTTCGATCCCTGGTCAGTCCATGTGAGGTGTGTGGTGGACAAAGAGGCACTGTGACAGGTTTTTCTCTGAATACCTCGGGTTTCCCCTATCATTGACATTCCACCAATGCTCCACACTTAACTCCATCTACTACTCTTGCCAGAAGTACAAATGGGCCAAGACTGGGAAACTCTCAAAAGCAAAGCTCCTTCGGCAGTCGGGTGATATTGGATAGAAATGTACTGGTACTCTTTTTCGTCTTTAAAGGTTTAAGGGGTAACACTTTGACACATTTCCGACAAATGCCCTTTTTGACCGGGGCACTGAATGCCCCTAATTGAGGTTTTTCGTTGTTTTCTCAGCCCTTCCACGCCATTAGGCTAGGATTGCTTCCCCAACGTCTTTAACATTGAATTGTTCACTATCATCCACTCATTCGAGACGGCATAGAGCGAAGTTACCCACTGCGACATTAAGTAAATTATGGATAATTGATAAACACACGGTCTCGCATTCCGAAGTCCATAACCTTCACGCGGTCCAGATAACCCTCCAATCACAGACTCTTCGTCTGGTTACTGCAAACGCCATTACAAAATATGGCACGTTTATTTGGTATAATATACACATCTCTTGAAAGGAAAGAGTCTAATCTTCTGGAATATCACGCCATGTTGATTGGTAAATTTTCCATAGTTACTGACGTTTCGATGGATGCTCCTTCGAAACGTCGGTAACTGTTTATCAGTCGACATGGCGGAAAATCCCAGAGGGCTTAGTTCTTTATAAATACCTCTCTGAGGACCTAAAATATCGTTAAAGGTGTCTACAGCTAAGCGTATTTTTAGGAGCGTTCGCATAGTCGCGAACAACGCCTGTTAGCTTCATGTCCGTCCGTCTGTCCACATGAATTAAAGCGACTTGTCCTGGATGGATTTCCCTGAAATTTTATATTGGGGACTTTTATGAAAAACTGTCGAAAAACACGAAATTTGGATAAAATCTGACACTGAAATGAAAATCTAAGTACGTTTTATAGTTGCTGCTGACACTAAATCACCTTAAAAGTGCTCTCTTCGAGTGAAATTATATCAGGCTTTAGGATAGCCGAGGTGGTATAAATATTACGCGAACGCGCCACAGTATTATCTTATAGGTACATTGCCTGTCTTGTTTCATTGGGGCGAGACCATCTGCCCGTGTAAACGCGGAATTTCCCGGACGAAAGATGTGCCAGTGTGGAGCAATAGTGGAATGTTATTGACAGGGGAAAATCGAAGTAGGTGTAGATACTTTGTCGACCGGCCTGGGAAGGAGCCCTTGCTTCCGCAGCGATAACCTGGCTACTAAACTACACATATTTTCTTCACGTAACGATACGCTCTATAGCACTAGCAGTCAAAAATAGAGGGTAGTCGTGATGAATGAGGGGGCGATTAAATATATAGCCCGAGGGAGTGACAAGAATTTCGACCGCGGAGGGAGGGGGGGGGGGGGGGCGCGGGTTGTTTCAAACATGACGTGTGGGGCCGAAGTTGGCACGCTTATCACTCTCCTTGGGAGTTTTTCAAAATGTTTCCTCAAACACGGCGTACGGTGT
>Ga0123357_10001195_pt1 | contig 27100 bp, 25 predicted proteins | sample TergutEmb28metaG_FD_89873 | JGI IMG/M metagenome (GOLD analysis project Ga0123357, IMG submission 89873) | Embiratermes neotenicus P4 segment gut microbial communities from Petit-Saut dam, French Guiana - Emb289 P4 | ecosystem: Host-associated > Arthropoda: Insects > Digestive system > Gut ...
GATAGGTGTTGAAGTGGTCAAGCGTCCGGACATCAAAGGATTTGTTGTTGTTCCCAAACGATGGGTTGTGGAACGATCGTTTGGATGGATGAATCGGGACCGACGTCTCTCGAAGGATTATGAACGGTCGATATCAAGTTCCGAAACTTGGATTCGATGGAGTTTTGTTCACATCATGATCCGCCAACTCGCCTCCTGAAATGACGTGTATTGCTGTCGAACACGCTCTTCCACGGGTCATCGAGATCGAGATTGTTGTTCTTCGGATTAGGGTCCGGCGGAGGACCAGCGCAATCCGGTGGACCGTATCCCCAATTGAAATCCCACGCCGAAAAATGCCGTATCGGCACCCGCCACAGCTCTGTTCCTGTTGCATATTGAGCCGCAAGAGACGCAAGCTCACTTGCTGTAATCCCCAAGTCCGAAAGCGCCGTGCCTGTATCCGCAACCCCGTCTCCGGTCACATCCAGCGTGGCTGCGCCGTCGCTCACCGAAAGAATCTTGATGATTCGACCCGATCTCTCCGCAAGCCACGCCCCCTTAGCACGGGCGGGTCGCCGGCCACGCACACCCCTGACCCATTGCATGTCTCTTCGCCGTTGCATGGATTCCCATCGGTGCACGACGCACCGGGAGTGCAGCTTCTGCCGCCACCCCCTCCACTATCGGTACCGCCATCGCCACCCGTGGTGCCTCCGCCGCCGCCTCCTCCACCACCCCCGCCGCCTCCATCACTGGTGGGGCAGACCACGTCCACGCTTTCCACGAGCAGCGCAGATCCATCGGACTCGTAAGTCACCTTGATGACGTGAGTGCCGGCAATGGCCGTGAAATCGAAATCGATATCAGCGAATGCCGAATTGCTTACGCGCGCAGTACCGATAGGCGTGTCGTCAATCGAGACGATCATGCTCGGCCACACCCCTTGCGAGATCTGCCCGGCCGCCCGAACGCGAATCTTCGCCGCACCGTCAGCAAAGGCATGATTCGTCCAGACGGATTCAAAATCCGTCAGAGTCCGCGGCGACGCCGGATCCGATCCGACGCCGCCGTCCCCACCCGCACTGTCATCTGCTTTCGCTCATGCGCGTACTTGTGCGAGCGGTAAAGAGAGAGTGCTTGACAAGGAGGGCTATTGCGGGCACCCTTCGCCGCCTTTCTCGAGCGGTATTCCCATGGCGAAGAGCGACATCACAGGCAAACGCAAACTCAAGGCGCAAAACGTCTCGCACTCCAACATCAAGACGAAGCGTTGGCAGAACGTCAACATCCAAGAGCGTCGTGTGTGGGTGCCGGAGTTCGGTCGCTATGTCTCGCTCAAGTTGACCACGCGTGACATCCGCACGATCGACAAGATTGGCGTCTTCGAATACGCCAAGCGTCACGGCGTTTCGCTGTAGTTCACCTCCGGAACCTGCTGCGCGCTAAGAGCATGTTTACCAGCCTGCTGCGCGAATCGATTCGTCGGTTGGGCGCTGCGGTGCCTGCGCACGTACGACAAGTACGCTTACGCGGGCTCCTCGCGCTCCGCCCTAGCCTCGATTCGCTCGCGACGGCTGGTAAACATGCTCTAAGAGCGTGGCGTGCCGACACTGATCTTTTCTGCGGGCACCATCGAGCTCCGAGGGATCGCTCGAGGCGATCCACGCGTCCCATCTCTCTTCGCGTGGGATGAGAGGACCGCGTGTTTTCGCGCACCCGCCATCGCGTACGTAGAGATCGTGTACGCGTTGCGAGCGCGCGGTCTCGACGTTGACGATTGCGCGCGCGCTTACGACGCGATCGACGCACACCCCGTCGTGCGACGCATGCCTCGCCCGTACCAAGAGGAAGCGGTGCACGCATGGCAGAAGCATCGCGGACGCGGCGTCGTCGTGCTGCCAACGGGCGCCGGCAAGACGCACGTGGCCGTGATGGCCATCGAAGCAAAGAAGCGCAGCGCACTCGTTCTCGCGCCCACGCTCGATCTCGTTCGCCAATGGTACGACCTTCTTCGCACGACCTTCGGCGTGCGCGTCGGCGTGATCGGCGGCGGAGACTACGAGGTGTTGCCGCTCACGGTCACGACGTACGACTCGGCGTACCTGCACATCGAGCACCTCGGCGCACGCTTCGGGCTGCTCGTCTTCGACGAGTGCCATCACCTGCCTGGAAAAACCTACCAGCTTGCCGCGCGCCTCTCGCTCGCACCGTACCGGCTCGGGCTCACCGCGACGCTCGAACGCGCCGACGGCCTGCACCACGAACTCGACGCGCTCATCGGCCCCGTCGTCTATCGCAAAGAGATCGGCGAGCTGTCGGGCGACTACCTCGCGGAGTACGAGACCATTCGGCTCGAAGTCGAACTCACCGACGAAGAGCGCGCCGAACACGATCGAGAGCGCACGCTCTACCTCGATTTCGTCGCGAAGAACGGCATTCATCTCGGCTCGCCGCAAGGCTTCAGCACCTTCATCGCGCGCTCAGCACGCAGCCCAGAGGGTCGCCGAGCCATGCGCGGTTATCGCCGTCAGCGCGAGCTCGCGTTCGCCGCAAGCGCCAAGCTTGTGTACGTCGAAAACTTGTTGGATCTGCATCGCGGCGAGCCGACCATCATCTTCACGCAAGACAACGCCACGGCGTATCGCCTCGCGCGACGCCTGTTCTTGCCGATCATCACGCACCAGACGCGCGTGACCGAGCGCAGCGAGATCCTCGCGGGTCTTGCGAGCGGCACGTACGGCGCCATCGTCACGTCGAAGGTTCTCAACGAGGGCGTCGACGTGCGCGAAGCGAGCGTCGCGATCGTGCTGTCGGGGAGCGGCTCGGTGCGCGAACACGTCCAGCGTCTCGGGCGCGTGCTCCGAAAGAAGGACGGCAAGCGTGCCTTCCTCTACGAGCTCGTCACCGCAAAGACCGCGGAGGCGGGCACGAGCGATCGCCGGCGGGAGCACGATGCTTACCGCTGATCTCGCCGACGTCCGGCGCAAGAACGGCGAGCTTTTCATGCGGGTACTCGACGCATGTGCGTGCGCGCAGTTGATCGAGCTTGCCGAGCAATACCTCGCGGCCGCGCGCGCTCACGTCGGCTATCGGCGCGAGGAACTCTATGCTGCGTGGGACACGATCGGTCACGACGCCAAGCACCCGCGCAGAGCCGCGGCGCTACGTAAGATGGTCGACGATGCGTGCGTTTTCGAAGCCGAGGGAACCGTCGATCCCGTGCGCATTCGGCGCACGGTCTTCACCTTGGCAAGCAAGCTTAGGAGCGCACGCGATCGGACCTCACCGCTCGATCGGCAAGAGATCCTCGCCTGTGCCGCAAGCGAACTCGGGATGACGAGCGACGCCGTCGAGCACGCACTCTTTGCCGATCTGCGCGGCGAACACCTGCTCATGGCGGCGCCCGTGTCGAATGCAGAATCGATCGCGTGCGACTACGAGCTCGCGCAGGCGCAAGCAATTCTGCTCCGTGCCGTCCGTGTGACGTGCGAGGTGCGCGCAGCATCACCGGGGCTCTTTCGCGCGTTCTTCGCGCGACTCAAGTTCCACAAGCTTCTCTTCTCCGTCGAGCGAATGCAGCCGAAAGGCTTCCGCCTCATCGTGGATGGCCCTTTCTCGATGTTCGACTCCGTCAGCCGGTATGGCGTGCGCTTCGCGCTGCTCTTGCCGGCTCTCTGCGCGCTCGATGCATGGAGCCTCACGGCCGACGTGCGATGGGGCAAGTCGCGCGAGCCGTTCGTCTTCCGCCTGTCTTCGGACGACATCACGAAACACGGCGTCGATGATGGTTGTAGTATACATCTTTCTGATGACGTGCGCGCGTTGCTCGACGAGCTTCGCGCTGCGAACACGCATTTCGCAGCGGAGCCAGCGACCGCGCTGCTCGACGTTCCCGGCCTCGGCGTGTGCATTCCCGATCTGGTGCTGCGCGACGAGCGCGGGGGTCCGCCGGTTCATGTCGAGGTCCTCGGCTTCTGGAGCCGCGACGCCGTATTCCGTCGCATCGAACTCGCCGAGCGCGGCCTCGGCGCACGCATCGTCTTTGCCGTCTGTGCGAGGTTACGCGTCAGCGCCGAGCTTCTCGACGGCACCTCGTCGTCAGCCCTCTACGTCTACAAAGGCAAGATGAGCGCTCGCGCGCTGCTCGCGCACGTCGAGCGCGTAGCCTTGTCCCACGGCATCGAGTAAAAAGCTCTCTACTGTGTCCATCGCTTCCGAACTTGCCGCGTTGCCGTTGTTCCAGGGGATCGCCGAGGCGCGTCTGACTGAGCTCGTCGCGATCTTCAAGAAGGTCTCGCTCGATACCGGCAAGGTTTTATTCAAGCCCGGCGACGTCGCGACGACGTTCGACGTGCTCACGAGCGGCGAGGTCGTCATTGAAGACGAAGGACACGGCGTGCGCCTCGTCTTGCGCGCCGTGGCATCGATCAGCGAACTCTGCGCGCTCACAGGCATCCCGCACACCACGACCGCAACGACGAACGGCAACGTCGAGATCCTGACCGTGCCCGTGAGCGCTCTCAGCGCCTTCTTCGACTCGCGGCCCGGGTTTGTATTCTACAAGAATCTTCTCGGCCTCGTGAGCGACAAGGTTCGGCGCGACCGCAGCCTGCTCGATCAGATGCGCAGCAACATCATCCGCACGCAAAAAGCCATGAAGCAGATGCGCGAGACCGTGCTCGCCGCAAAAGAGACCGAAATCTCCAAGCCGCTCTTCGAATCGCTCGATGCACTCATCCAAAACAATCGCCGCGCGAACTACCGCGTCTCGCCAACTCGGTCGTTGCCTGCGTCCGTGCGCCTCGACAACGGTCGCATGCTGACGGTGCTCGAGGTGAGCGAGGGTTACTTGAAGCTTCAAGGCTGTGCCGCAGATCTCACGAGCGACACACGATACTGGGCCGGCGTGATGGTTCTACCGAACTGCGAGATCCTCGTGAGCGGAAGCATCCTCCGCGAGGACGAGTCCGGCGTCGTCGTGAAGCTCGACACGCTCGTCGACGAGTTCACGACGAAACTCGACGACTACATGACGCGGCTTCAGCTCCTCGAAGTCGGCGTCTGACGCGATTCAACACGCCCACAGGCGGCCGAGCGGGATCTCGATCGCGTCGAACGGCTCGGCGCGCATCGTCTCGTCGCCTGCGAAGGTGGCGAGGACGCTCCAGCGATCGGCCTCGCGTTTGCGGATCTCGACGGTCCGATCGCGAGGTTCGACCACCCACAGCCAAGACACACCGACGCGCGCGTAAAAAGGAAACTTGACGCGGCGATCATAGACTGAGTTCGATGGGGAGAGCACCTCGCAGACCCAGTCGGGCACGATGCGAAGGGGTTCGTTGCCCTCTGGCCAGGCGAACCGCTCGCGCCGCCACCCCGCGATATCGGGAGCGACCTCGGGTGCGGAAGGAAGCTCGATGCCGGGCTCCACCAGGATGATCCAGCCACCAGGCCCGTCATCATCGACGTCGAATGGACCACCGATGTACTGGCCGAGCATGGTGACGGTCCGCATGTGACGCGGCCGCGGGCGCGGCATCACGTGGAGTTCGCTATCAATGATCTCGCCCTTGAGACTCAACGGCAACGCCTCGAGCTCGGCCCAAAGTTCCGCGTCGCTACGCCTCTTCTTCGCTGGTTCGCCCATGCCTTGAGTCTATCTGCGGGCCACGGAGCCGTCGACACAGAGTCTTGCGCTAACCAAGTCGCGCGAGAACGATGTCGCGGAGCGCTCCGGGAGCATCGATGTGGACCCAGTGCCCTGCTCCATCGACAACGTCGACGGTGGTCTCGGGGCAGCGTCGAGCGCGCGCGAGATCGCTCTCGTCGACGACATCCGAGGCACTGCCGACAACGAAGTGCGTCTGCATCGACGACTTCGGATGCTCGATCACGTCCCACGAGTCGCGCTCGAAGTAATCATCCAACATGGCGCGCACGCCGGCCACGTCGACGCGGAAAACGAAGCGTGTCGTGTTCGGCAGCGGCCGCACGTTCATTGCGAGCCACATGGCGACGGGACGCGAGACGCCACGCTCTTCGATCCACGTCGTGAAGGCAGCGCGGTCAGAGAATGCCTCCGGAAGCTCGCGTAACAAATTCACGATGTGTTCGGTGCCCGCTGATCCGCGGTGATCGAGTCGCGCGCTCGGCGTCGAATCGATCACGAACAGATGCGCGAGCTCGCCCGAGCGATCGCGCGCAAGCTCGATGGCGACCTTGCCGCCGAAGCTGTGCGCGAGCACGGCATGCCTCCCAGTGCGCGCAGTGCGCGCGAAACTATCCATGAGCTGTGCAACATCCTCTGCCGCGGCGCGCACGGTATGGGGAGGCGAAAAACCCGTCTGCGATTCGCCGTGCAAACGAAGATCGACGAGGACCGCGCCCCACGATGGCTCGGCCGAGACAATCTGCCGCCCAAAACTCCGCCAGTTTGCGCCTGAGCCGAGAATGCCGTGCAAAAAGAAGATCCAGCGATCGGGCGTAGAGCCAGGGTTCGTCACGAAAGCGTGCGATAGCGTCATGAAGCGGCGAGCATGCACCTCAAGCTCGCAGGCAGCAAACCGCCGCTTTCAAGTTGACGCGAGGTCGAGGCGGGGTCGAGGAGCGGACCGGAACAGCCTTGTACGGCTTTGAGGACCGCACCGCAGGCCCCAACGATGAGATCGCGTCAAATCGAAAGCGGCGGCGCGCGACTTGCTCGGGACCGGGCATGATGACGCACTCCAAGAATGTGCTCGGGCTCGCGGCAGTCGCCGCAACTTTTTGGTTGCTCAGCAGAAGTCGATGGGTGAAGCGCACGGGCTCGCAGCGCTTTACGCGCATTCTGCACGCGTTCGATCTACGACCCGTCCCCGACGCCGCGGTGGAAGGGCGCGTACAGTCGTGTCTGCGTCGAGCTGCACCGCGCACCGAGATCTCCGCAACGACCGAGCATGGTTGCGTCATGCTCACGGGTGATGTGGCCACGCGCGAGCGAGCAGGCATCGTCAAAAGAGTCGCACGTGTGCGCGGCGTCGACTCTGTCATCGACTTGATGCACGAGCCCGCACCTTAAAGACCCAACGCTGGCATCGCGGCGCGCAGCAGGTTAGAAAGCGCGCTCCTTCATGCTTGTTCTTTGCGTCTCTGACATTCACGGAAACCTGGACGCGCTGCGCGCTGTTCTCGCCACCGCGGAGAAGCGGTTGTTCCACAAGCTTCTCGTCGCCGGTGACATCGTGTTTCCGGGCCCTGCCCCACTCGAGACGTGGCGCCGCCTCACCCTCGCCGGGGCAGTCATGGTGCAGGGCGTCTCCGACAAGGCGCTCGCCACGTTGGATCCAAACGTGCTCCTTCCACACGGAGATCGCGAGCGCGCGGTGGTCGAACGCATGAAGACCGCGCGCGCCGAGCTCGGTGATCTCATACTCGAGCGCATCAAGCTCCTACCCACGCACGTGCGCATCCCGCTCGAAGATGGCGGCGAGCTTTTGCTTGTCCACGGCTCGCCAGTCGATCCAGCCGAAGCGCTCACGTTCGACATGTCCGATGAGGAACTCAGCGCGATGCTCGGTGACGATCCGGCCGACGTCGTTGTCTGCGGAATGAGCCACACTCCTTTTCATCGCACGATCGACAACGTCCAAATCATCAACGTCGGCAGCATTGGCGAAGCACCCGACGGCCTAGAGACAGCGCCGTCGTATCCGTGGCGCGAACGCCCCACGGTCGCGCACGCAACATGGATCGAATCGACTCCGCACGGCATTACCGTTGAACAGATAACGTGCCCGCTTTCAAGTTGACGAAAGCGGGCGCCGTTAATTTGATCGCACGCATCGAGGCTTAATACGATCGCGTCGTGGATCGAGGCCGCGACAGACCGAGCCTCGCGAAGACGCGTCCACCGCCGCTCATCGAACGACGAGACTCTGTCGTTCGCACGAGCGAAGGGCGGTGGCGCGAGCTCTTCGCGAAGGCAGATTTCATGAGCGAAGGCGCCGTCAAACACGAAGGCGGAGGGGCCGTCTGGTACGGAATGACGAGCCTCATCTTGAAATGTCCTGCGGACATGTTCGTGGGGGATCGTGCCGCGCTCAAAGCCATTGCGGAGAGAGACGTGCACGTGCACGTGCACGCTCTGCGATGCGCGCACCGCGAAGCGCAAAGCCGCGCACCTGCCATGCTCGGCCGCACCGTCTGTGAGCTCACATTCCATGACGATCCGCGCGGGTTGAGGATTGACGTCGACGTCCAGGCGCCTTTGATAGAGCGCCGAAGCGTCGCGAGATCTAGCCCATGACGCTCCATCAAGGCATGCCCAACCACTCCAACAAATCTGGCAAAAAAAAGAGCGGTGGCGAAGTCATTCACGTCGCCTTCGGACCCGGCGGCGGTCGCATCCGGCACGCGGCGCCACGCGCCCCGGCGGCAAGCGGCGCAAACGGCGCAAGTGCCGACACGTCGACACTGGATCCGCCAAAAATTGGCGAACCCGTCACCGACGTCTTCTCTGCGCGCGAAGTCGAGAAACTCCTTGGCTTGCCGCGCGCGCGTCTTCGCTCCCTCGACAAGGCGCAGATCGTCTCGCCCAGCGCCACGCGCAACGGGCGACGCGCCTATACGTTTCAGGATCTCATCGCGCTCCGCGCCACGCACGATCTTCTTGCACGCCGTATCCGCGTGAAGGATGTGGCTCAAGCCATCGGTGCCCTGCGTCGCGCCCTGCCTCGCGTCACGCGCCCGTTGCAGGAGCTTCGCATCGTCAGCGACGGCCGCAAGGTCGTCGTTCAATCCGACGGCGCCGTCTTCGAACCGGTCACCGGACAAATGGTGCTCGACTTCCGCGTCGACAACCTGCGCACCGAAGTCGTCCGCGTCCTGCATCGCAAGAACGGCACTCCCCGCGCGCGCTCCGCCTACGACCTCTACATGCGCGCAAGCACGCTCGACGAGGATCCCGCGAGCTTCGAGGAAGCCGCTCTCCTCTACAAGAAAGCCATCGAGCTCGATCCGTCCCTCGCCATCGCGTACACGAACCTCGGCAACATTCGCTTCCGCATGGGCGACGAACCAGGCGCCGAGCAGCTTTACCGGCGCGCGCTCGCCATCGACGGCCGCCAACCCGAGGCGCATTACAACCTTGGTTACGTCATGCTCGAGCGCGGGTTGTCGGCGCATGCCGTCGCGCACTTCAAAGCCGCCATCAAGGCCGATCCTCGCTTCGCCGACGCGCATTTCAATCTCGCGATGGCCTACGAAGCCCTCGGCGACAAAGCCCACGCGCGCGTCCACTGGAAAACATATCTTGAAGTCGAGCCCACCGGCACCTGGGCCGACATCGCCCGAAAGCACCTTTAGTTAGGGCGAGTCCCTTAGATTTGCTCTTGGGGAGGGCAGGCACAGGGGCCTGCCCCTACAACCGACAAAACGCATTCGTAGGGGCGGCCCCCTGTGGCCGCCCTATTTGAAGAAATTGAAGAAGTCGAGCGATACCTGAGTCGCGCCATCCCAAAAGCCATGATCTTGATTGGGTAATTCGCACCACTCGACAACGCGCCCTGGCGCGCAGTCGTCGTACGAAACGCAGCCCGATGGCAATGTGTGGGACGTCGCCGAGCAGCCGTCTGCCCAAATCCAATGGTTGCGAGAGTCAATCGCGCTCGTCAGCGGGACGATTGTATCGAGATCTCCGTGGATGTTCAGCGCCGAGGTCGTGGTGGGGCAAATGTAATAACCCTGGGAATCGTAGTGATCGGGATCGGTCGACGAAGGCCCGCCCGCCGAGTGCGCAACGACACCGCGCACGAGATCTCCACGGAAGCAGCCAAGGTAGTTGACAAAGAATCCACCCTTGCTGAGGCCCCAACCAAAGATGCGCGTGCGATCGATACAAAGCTTTTTCGCGATGTCTTCCACGAGCGCGTCCACGAAAGGATAATCCTCGTTCGTCTCGGGCGGATCATCGATATCCCACGTTTTGTTTTTGCCGTCAGGATAAACAAAGATCATGGTGCCGTTGGCCGCACCTTCCATTTGCGTCGTGCTCCGAAGGAGATCGCCGGTTCCGCCATCGCCGTGAAACATGAGGATGACAGGGAAGTTCGTCCTGCCATCGTAGTTGTCAGCGATATAGAGTGAATAGGTCCGATCCTCCGAGCGGAAGGAGAAGGTCTGCGTTCCAACGAATCCCGTTTGAAGAGCAGGAAGGTTACACCCGGTATCGGGCGCGTCGGTCACGGAGATCTCGGGCACCGAGGCATCGGACGGCACTCCGGTGCCGGAGGTCGCCGCGCCGGCATCGGACGGTGAAGGATCTTGCGACGCAGGCTGCGGAACTTGCGTGGAGGGTATCGACGCATCTTCTTCCGCGCCCGACGGTGTCGATGCGGACGACAGCGGAATGCCGGTGTCACACGCGGACGCGGCCGAGCACACGACGGCAAGGAGGACGAGCAGCGATCTCCGACATTCCATGAAATACCCCCCGCAATGGCGATTCGTTCGAGCAGTCCTTCCGAAGGACGTGCCAGATTATGGCAACGAACTCTATAGGCGGCGATGCGACAGACACGGGAGCGCCGCGCGGACGCGATCTTGCGCGGCAAAGTCGATTCGGGCCATCGCGAAGCCCTCGCCCTCGGGCGCCTGCGCAAGGACGTCACCCCACGGATCCACAATGAGGCTCTTGCCGTATGTCTGCCGCCCGCGCGGATGCTTGCCGTGCTGCGCCGGTGCAACAACGAAGATTTGATTTTCGATCGCACGAGCGCGCAAAAGCACGTGCCAGTGATCCTTGCCCGTGGGCACCGTGAATGCGGCGGGCACGGTGACGATGCGCGCTCCTCCGAATGCGAGCTTGCGATAGAGTTCTGGAAAGCGGATATCGTAACAGATCGTCATGCCGAGCATCACCCCCGTGTTGTCCGCGATCTCCGCCAAGACGGGCTCGTTGCCCGCACACGTGGTGTTACTCTCGCGAAGCTTCGTGCCATCGGGCAGATCGACATCGAAAAGGTGAATTTTGCGATAGCGCGCGACGATTCCACGATCGGGCGAGACGAGGATGGACGTATTGAAAGGTCTATTCGGATCCGTGCTCGTCTCCGGCATGCCTCCGGCGACAATCCAGACGCCGGCATCGCGCGCAATACGAACGATCGCCGACGCAATCGGCCCCCCGCCGCTATCTAGGGACAGGGACTCGGCAATTTCACATTTCTTCGATTCCTCGCCCATGAAGGCGAAGTTCTCGGGCAACGTGACGAGTTCGGCGCCTGCGCGCGCTGCATCGACGACGAGATCTTGGATACGAGCGAGATTCGCGCCGACGTCGTCCTGACTCGAGAGTTGAAGAACGGCTACGTTCATGACTCGCGGCTGGTCAGCATGCTCTTCCATGCGCCGCACTCTCGATCTCGCGCTTCGTGTAAAGCCCCTCGATCACGGCCTTGTACGTCTCGAAGACCTTGCGGCGCTTGACCTTCAGGCTAGGTGTGAGCATGCCGTTGTCGACGGTGAAGTCCTCCGCAACGAGCGCGAAATCCTTCACTCCCTCGAAACCTTTGAAATTCTCACCGTAGTGGGCAAGCTCGTTTTTGAAGAGCTCGTGCACCTTCGCGTGATGCAGAAGCTCCTCCACGTTGCCGGACAGGTTGTTCTTCGCAGCCCATGATTTAACTGCTTCGACATTCGCCACGACGAGCGCCACATTGAATGGCCTATTGTCGCCATACATCATGATATTCGCGACGTACGGCGAGAGCTTGAGTTGCTCCTCGAGCGGCGTGGGCACGACGAATCTGCCATTCTCTAATTTGTATTGTTCCTTCAGGCGACCCGTAATGAAGAGAAAGCCTTGATCGTTCATCCAACCGATATCACCCGTGCGAAAGGCACCATCTTCCGTAAAAACTGCGCGGTTCTCTTCTGGGCGGTTATGGTATCCGATCATCACGTTGGGGCCTGAAACAAGGACCTCGCCCACGTCGCTAATCCTGAGGGTCACGCCAGGAAGGGCTTTTCCAACACTGCCAATTCTGCGATTGTTCGGCCAGTTCGCCGCGGCGATCGGACTGGTCTCGGTAAGACCATAACCTTCGTAAACGGTGATACCGAGACCGTCGATGAACTCCGCAACCTCGGTGGAAATCGCTGCGCCACCACTGAATGCGAATTTGAGATGACCTCCAAAGCGGGCGCGCACCTTCGAGAACACGAGGTTGTCGACGACGGCGAGCATGAGTCCTTCGCCGAACGACACCTTTTCACCTCGCCGCTGCTTTTTGCGCGTGGTGAGGGCGCTCTTCACCATAGACTGGACAAATCCGGGTTTCTCGGAAACCTGACTCTGCACGGCTGCATAAATCTTATTGAAGATACGCGGCACACTAAATAAAAGCGTGGGTTTCGCCTCCAGGAGATTGTCGAGAATCTTGTCGACGCTCTCGGCAATGGCGAGCGATGCCCCCATGGAGAACAAGGCGTGGAGCTCGACGGTCTGACCGAAGGCGTGCGCCCATGGAAGGAACGAAAGCGATCGGTCACCCTTCGCCACTCGAAAGCATTCGTGGATCGCGCTCACGTTCGAAGCGATGTTGCCGTGAGAGAGAATGACGCCCTTCGGGTTGCCGGTCGTGCCGCTCGTGTAAAGGATGCATGCCACATCCTTCGGCTCCGGCGTGATGGCAGGGACCGCGGCCTCCGTATCCATGACCTCTTGGAACGAGCGGACGGTGTCGCTCGTCTTCGTTGCCGGATCGAGGCTGATGATGTGTTTCAGATTCGGCGCGATATCGAGCAGCTCTCGCGTTTTCTGGTGGATGGCGTCCGTTGCAACGATGAGCGCTTTGGCCTCGGAATCTTGGACGATGAACTCCCAGTCTTTCTGCAATTGCGCTTCGTACATGGGAATGAAGGCAATGCCGAGCCCGAAACACGCGTACGCCGCGGCCGCCCACTCGTAGCGATTGTTCGAGATCATGGCCACGCGATCGCCGCGCGCGAGGCCGAGCGCGGTGAGCCCTGCTCGCAGCCCGTCCGTTTTTCGGCCGAACTCGCCATACGTCATCCACGTCCACACGCCATCGCGCTTGGTGCCGAACAGCGGCGAGTCCTGATACGTCTTGATGGCATCACGGTAGATGTCAACGAGAGTCTGAAACTTCGGCATGCCATCACGACGATAGTCTTGGCGCCTCGCGTTCGCTAGCGTGCGTTCCTTATATTTCCGCGCCGAAGTGCCACGCAACGCCACTCGCTTGATGCACTGTGCTAAGACCGGCCGGCGTTGAGCGGCCGATACCTCGTCTACACCTTCGGATGCCAGATGAACGCTCACGACTCCGATCGCATGGCGGAGGTGCTCGAGTCGCACGGGTGGACCGCCACGCACAGCGCTTCCGACGCCGACCTCATCGTCCTCAATACCTGCAGCGTGCGCGAGAAGGCCGAACAGAAGCTGCGCAGCGAAGTCGGAAAGCTTGCTCCACTCAAGGCACGAAATCCTGGCGTCGTGCTCGCAGTCGCAGGATGCGTGGCCCAGCAAGAAGGCGAAAAACTACTTGCCCGCGCGCGGCACCTCGACCTGGTGATCGGCCCGGACAATATCGCCGAGCTGCCCGCGCTCGTCGTCGAGCAGATGGCCGGCGCCCCGCCGCGCGCACGCACCGTATTCGACATCGATGCTCCACGCTTCCTCGCTGCCGCGCCGCGTGCAGGGAAGGCACCGGTCAGCGCCTACGTGACGACCATGAAGGGGTGCGACGAGCGATGTTCGTTTTGCATCGTGCCGTACACGCGCGGACCGGAGCGTTATCGCCCGAGCCGCGAGATCGTGGGCGAGATTGCGCGCTGGGTCGACGCGGGCGCACGCGAAATCACACTCCTCGGTCAGACCGTCGACAGCTTTCGCGACGCGGAGCTCCCGTCACCTGCGAGTGACGATCCTGACGAGAGCCAGTTTCCTGAATTGCTTCGGCGCATTGCCCGAGCCGTGCCGGGCCTCAAGAGACTCCGTTACGCGAGCCCGCATCCACGCCACGCAACCGAATCGCTCGCGCGCGTTCACGCACAATTGGATGTTCTCGCTCATCACGTACACTTGCCCGTTCAATCCGGCAGCGATCGCATTCTCAAACGCATGATCCGGCGCACCACACATGCCGAATACCTCGCGCGTGCACGCCGCCTGCTCGCGGCCCGTGCAGATATGACCATGTCAACGGACATCATCGTTGGCTTTCCCGGAGAGACCGATCGCGACTTCGAAGCGACGCTCGATCTGGTGCGCGAGGTCGGGTTCACGGGCCTCTTCGGTTTCAAATACTCGCCGCGCCCCTTCGCGCCATCGTTGAAACTCACGGACGACGTACCCGAGGAAACCAAGAGCGAGCGACTTGCGCGCCTGTTCGATCTCGCCGAAGGGCAGACGCGCGCGCATCTCGCGACGCTCGTCGGCACGACACAGCACGTCCTCGTGGAGGGTGCGAGCAAAGCTCTCGCAGGGCGGAGGCTCGTCGAAGGCCGCACCCATCGCAATGAGATCGTTCATGTCGAAGAGCCCGAAGGCCGAGCGATCATCGGCGAGATCGTCGACGTCGAGATCGTGCGTGCAAACAAACACTCGCTCGTCGGCATCCCAACGGCCGCGGCTCTCGAAGCTCTGCCCCGCGCGGACGGGCGAGCAGCTCCGAATCGCCATCGGCGCATGCTTCCGCTTCTCAGCGGATCCTAGAGTGCTACGAAGCAATTCGATGCGCCAAGGAATCTACGAATACAAGGGGATGCGCCCCCGTCTCGGAGCCGGGGTGTTCATCGCACCAACTGCGTCCGTGATCGGCGACGTCGAACTCGGCGACGATGCAAGCGTGTGGTTTGGTACGACACTCCGTGGCGATGTCTTTCCAATCCGCGTCGGTAAGCGAACCAACATCCAAGACAATTCCGTTGTCCACGTGACCGCCCGGACGGCGATGACGACGATTGGTGACGACGTCACCATTGGTCATCTTTCACTCATCCATGGATGCACTGTGGGAGACCGCTGCCTTATCGGTATGGGCAGCGTCATCCTCGACAACGCGATCATCGAGGACGAGTGCCTCATTGCCGCGGGCACTCTCGTACCTCCCCGCCTGCGCATCGCGTCACGCTCACTCGTCATGGGATGTCCGGGCAAGGTTGTAAAAACGCTCGGCGAAGCGGATCTGGCGTCCATTCGCGAATCGGCGGAACACTATGCCAGCTACGCGAAGGACTTTCTCTCCTCTCTACGCACATAACCGTTCACGCACCTCGTCGCGTAAAGCGCGGCATTCAAAAAATATGAAATCTCCGCCGAACTTAGCTCCCGATAAGTTCAGGCACACTAAGGTGACATTGTGACTCAGGACGAGCAACAACGCGTCCAGCGGATTAAAGATTATGTGCTTGAACGGCTGCGCCAGGATCTCAAAAACACTCCGCGCGGCGGGCAGGCACAGCTCGCCAAGCGCCTTGGTGTCTCGGGCGCCCATCTGAGCAACATGCTCTCACCGAATCCAACTCGGCAACCTGGGGAGGACTTCCGACGTAAGGTAGCTGCACATTGGGGTGTCAGCTACGCGCAACTCGAGGCGCTCGCCCTCGGTGAATCCATAATTGATTCGGGAACGCGACTCGCGCCGCCGGGGAGCAGCGAAGGTCCGCAGAATCTCTCTTTGGTGCTCTGCAATTATCAGTGGATGAGCGAGCTCCCCATCGAGGCTCGCATCCTCGTGCAGGAGCAGGCGCGGTTACACTACCAATTTGCGGGCGTGGATTACGAAAACGAGGAATGGCAACGGATTGTCACGGGCCTCGAACGCGAAATCCTCGGCTTGCTCGCCTGGCGTCATCGCTCGGACACGAAGCCGAAAGAGATCGCACGGCCTCGCGGCGCTAGACGTTAAGGACCATCCACGATCCGCAATTCCACTCGTGCGGTGCCGATGCGAATCAAATCGATATCGCTCGCAGCCTTCTTGGACAGATCGATGATGCGCTCGCGGTTGCCATGGGGACCGCGATCGGTGATGCGGACACGGACGGACGCGCCGGTGTCGACACGACGAACCTCCACCCACGTTCCGAGTGGAAGCGTGCGATGCGCGGCTGTTCGTTTCGTAGGGTCGAAACGCTCGCCATTCGCCATCTTACGGCCCGCAAACGCTTTGCCGTACCATGTTGCGATGCCGACCTGATCCGGCGCGGAGCGTGGACGCCCGCCGATATCGGGCACATCGACGCTCTGCTTTGCGTTCGCCGCATTCGCGGAAGTGTCTGGCGTGCGCGACGGGCCGGGTGGCCCGCACCCCGCAAGAACGACGGCGATAGCGCAAACCATGGCCCCCTCTGTACAGCGAACGACCATAAGGCCGCATACCACGGCGCCGGCAGATCTCCAAACTTAGATATTTGGCTATCGCAGATCATGATAAAAACCAATATGTGAACATCGACAAAGATGGATGAATATCGAAGATCGGTGTTCCTCTATTCGCCACAACCCAAGTGCGGCTTGCATGCAGTTGTACTATCGAGGAGAGGCTCTGAAAGAACTCTTGCGAAGGTCCACCCCACCATCCGTCTTCGGCATTGCACTCGGTTTCTCCATCGCCGCGTGCGGTGGAGGCAGCCATGCGCTCCACGAAGCAAGCACGCCCCGCGCGGCAACGCACGCACCGGACGTGCGCCTTGCAAAAGAACGTCCACCTGTCGTGCTCGTTGCACGCGAAGGGGATCCGGCGTCCGCCGTCGGCGTCGCAGTGACGACGACCGGGATCGACGCCTCCTCGAACGGCGACAATCCGGAAGTTCCTACGGCCCTCGCGGGTGTCGTCGAGGCACGACTCGAAGCGCGGGGGCTTGCGGCGCGAGTCACGCCACAGTGGGATGGCTTCCGCGCCGTCGTTCTCGTGCAAGACGCCGCGCACGCGGAGATCGTGGCCAATGCCTTGCGCGCAGCCCTGACCACCGGAATCGAGTCCGCGGATCTCGCGTCCGCGAAAAAGAAATTGAGCGCGCTCGGCTCGCGCCCGCTCCGCGACGCCGCGCTCGGCAGATGGGCACAGTGCACCGGATCGCCGTACGCGCTTGCTTCGCGCGCGGGCAAGAGCGGGACGGATTTGACGTTGCCGCAGCTCGAAGCATGGCGAAAGGCGTCGCACGGACTCGGACGTGTCGCGATCTCCGCCGTCGGTCCGCGAGGCGTGGCAGAGGCCACGGCAAGCGCGATCGCGCGCGCACCCGCATGGAACCTCTCCACGATGCCCCTCATGCCGTCGCAAGTTGCGTCGGATCCGTCGACCACCGACGTCGAAGTTTACGCGGCGTCCTTGGATCCGAGCCTCGCCCAAGCCATCGTGCACGCGACGCTCAACGTGGGCTCGAGCAGCGCCGCGGCCTACGCAGCCGAGTCTCTCGGTGATCCACACGGACCGCTTGCCACGCGCCTCGCCGCGCTCGACGTCCGATTGCGCGAAATCGCCGGCGCCGCGCACGCCCACGGAGGCTGCGTCGGCGTCGTGCTCGAAGCCGCGCCGGCCGGACCTGCAACGGGAGCCGATCTTGCGGCGCGCGTCGCCAACGCCGTTGCACTCATCCGGCTCGAAGCCGACGTGCATCTTGCCGAGGGAGGCACGACGCTCGACGGACCCACGCTTGCACGGCGCGCGGGCGACGCACGGGAAGCGGCCGAGCGTGCCGCATGGTGGGTGCTCGTCGACCGCGTTGCTCCCGCCCCCACGTCCGTCACGCGGACCGCGCACGCGTCGATCGCCCTCGGTGTTGGCTCGCGACAGAGCTCGCCGCTTGCCACACCTCTCGAGCAGGATCTGCTTGGCGAGGCCACCGCGCACGCCAACGCATCATGGAAGAAGCCGGTCGTCGAAGGACGCACGCGCGTCGAAGCCGGGCAAGGGGAGACCTGGGTACTCGTTGCGTCGCCGTGCGGAACGGACGGTGAGACCGACGCCGATGCGGGCGTCACGGCGCTCTTCGTCGTTGCCTCTGCCGATGGCGCGAAGACCGCTCCGGGCGTCGAGGTGGAGCCGTGGATCGTCTCCGACGGGGCGGGCCTGCTCGTTCACGGCCCTGCGTTCGCAGGCGAAACACCCGCAGCGCACGCGCGAAGGCTCGCCGACATTGCGGCCGAATCGTTCGCGGCTGCATCATTGCATCTTACATCGATCACGCGCGCACGCACCGAGCTATTCCGGCACGACGCGGCCGAAGACGGTCCCGCGCTCGGCACGCTCGCGCAAGCACTGTCGCCCGGAAGACCCTCCGCCGTCGTTGCGTGGGGGCGCGACGAGAGCTTGCCTCGAGTGTCGGATGCGGCGGTCATCGCGCGCGCGCAGGCGCTCCGTGCGGGCCCCATGCGCGTGGCCGTTCTCGCAAACGTGGACGCAACCCAGGGCGACGCGGCGATCCGCGCAACGGATCGCTGGGTCGATCGCCACGAGGGCGCCCGCACTTGCCGTCCTGCGCCCGCGCCACGCGGCGTGCGCGCGGGGACGTACGCCGCGCCGACGCGCGGTGGCTCGCTACCCGAAGCGCTCCTCGCGTTTCCCTTCCCCGCGGCCGACGAGGCGGCTCGCGCCCAAGCAACGACCTTCGCCTTTGCCCTCGATGGACCGCGGGGATTGCTCGAGACCGCGCTCGGCGCGAGCACGGGTCTCTCACGAGAGAGCTCGGCGCGTCTGCTCGGCTGGCCACATGCTCCTGCCCTCGTGGTGCGCATCGCGAGCAACCAAGCGAACCTCGACGCAGCCGTGATGCAGGCGCGGGCTCTCATGGATCGTCTTCATGCGAACGGCCTTCCCGCCGCAGATCTCGAGCGCGCGAACCGCCATGAGATGGAGTCGAAGATCGTCGCACGGCTCGATCCGCGTGCGCGCATCGTGGCGACGTGGCGGGGTGAGCCGACCGCTCTGCCGCAGACAAACGTGGACGGCGCGCGTGCCTTCGCGCAGAAGTACCTTGGCGAAGAGACAATGCTCGTGATCGCGTCGCGCCCAGGTAGAACACCGATCGTCAAGGCTGCCCCGTGAACACGAACAAGATGCCGTGGTGGAAGCGAACGGACATCGGCGGCCCATGGTTTACGGTCGGCGCCGACGAAGTTCGGCTCTTGCGTGATGGCGTCGAGGCTTTCCCCGCCATGCTCGAGGCGATCGCGAACGCGACGCGCGAGATCCTCCTCGAGATCTACTGGGTCGCGGCAGATGCGGTCGGTGAGAAATTCCGCGCAATGCTCGTCGAGAGAGCAGCGGCCGGCGTCACCGTGCGCGTCGTCTACGACGCGATCGGAAGCTTTGGCATCCCGCGAGGCTTCTGGAAGCCGCTCGAGGACGCAGGCGGCGAGGTTCGCGAGTACCACCCGCTCTCGCCACTCCGACCTGCGTTCGATCTCGCTCGCGTCGAAGAGCGCGATCATCGCAAAATGCTCGTCGTGGATGGCACGACGGGCTTCACCGGAGGCGTGAATCTCGCGCGGACTTGGCTGCCCGTCGAGGACGGCGGACAAGGATGGCGCGACGACATGGTGGAAGTGCGCGGCTACGTCGCCGAGGAGCTCCGGACACTTTTCTACAAAACGTGGCGCCGGCTCTGGCTGCGTAACCTCCCACAAGGCAGAGTCCGGCGCGGCGTACCGAACGATCTCGTTCCATTGAGCCGCAAACCGAGCCGGCGCGTCTACGTGCTTTCGAGCTTGCGAAAGAACCGACGAAGCCTCCGGCGTGAATACATTACGCGTATCCATCAGGCCAAATATCATATCGATATTGCCAATTCGTATTTCGTGCCCGATCGCGCCGTACGCAATGCCCTCTATCGCGCAGTTCTCCGCGGGGTGCGCGTGCGCGTGCTCGTCCCGCACAAAAGCGACGTGACCCTCGTGCAGTTTGCCATCGAGGCGATGTACGACTCGCTCTTGCGCCGAGGCGTCGAGCTCTATTGCCATGGAGGCCCCATGATGCACGCCAAAACGGCCATCATCGACGACCGTTTTGCGACCATCGGCAGCTATAACCTCGATGAGAGATCGCGCACGAAGAACCTCGAGGTCAACGTGGCAGTCGACGACGAGGCTTTCGCGACGTACGTGAGGCGCTGGTTTGATCGCGATATCGAAGCCGCGACGAAGATCGATTTGTATGAGTGGAGAGCGCGCCCCCTTCTCCGACGTGGGGTGGAATCCATGGCCTTCGCGCTGCGGAAGCTGTGGTGAGAGGCACCATTCTTCGCGAACGCGCGCGTCAGGTTGCACGCGCGAGCGGCTTCATCGCCCTTACGGCATCCATGCTCGGCCCGTTCATCGCACGAATGCGCGGCGTGAATCACGAAGAACGGAGCAACGTGCGCGACGCATGGGTCAAGACGTGGGCGCGCACGCTTTTGCGTCTATTTACAATTGATATCGTGATCGATGGCACCTTGCCACCGCGGCCCGTGCGCGGGCGACTCATCGTGTCGAACCACCGCTCGGTCATCGACGTCGGCGTTCTGCTCTCGACGTTCGGAGGAACCATGGTGAGCCGCGCGGATCTCGCTGGCTGGCCCGTCGTAGGAGCCGCTGCGCGCGCAGCGGGCACGCTGTTCGTCGACCGCGCGAACGCCAAGAGCGGCGCACAGATCATCCGCATCATCGAAATGCATCTCGAGCGCGGAGACACGATTTTGCTTTTCCCTGAAGGGACGACCTTCGAGGGAGACGAGATCCGCCCATTTTTCGGCGGCGCATTCGTCGCCGCCGCGCGCGCCGGAGCCGAAGTCTTGCCCGTGGGACTCGCCTACCCGCGTGCATCGGGCGCGGCGTTCATCGGAGAGACGTTTCCCCAGCATCTCGCGCGCATGGCCCGAAGTGAGGGCACACGGATGGTCCTTGCAGTGGGCGAGCCGTTCGTCGTGACGAAGGGCGATCGCGCAAGCGCGATCACCGCGCGCGTCCACGGCGAGGTTGCCTTGCTCGTCAGGCGAGCGCGACGCGTCTGCGACCCTCTATGACACGAGCAACCAGAGAAACACCACCGAGACCCCCAACGTTGCGATCGTCACAACGATGATGACAGCAAGGGCGGCAATCTCCGTTCGCGAGAGTTGACCACGAACAAAATTTTGAAATGTCGCACGCGGCAATGAATCTCCCACGTCCGTGGCGTTCAGCGTCGTCATACGCGCCTCGATGCGTGCTCTCGCCATACGCCACAACACCAACTCGATAACCACTGCGAATGCGATGAAAAGCAACGAAAGCAGGAACTTGAACCGAGAATCATCTACATAGCGCGGTAAAATCACCGTTATCTCAAACAGCATGGTTCCAAGCAGCACGATGGCCGACCATCCGGCGGAGATACTGCGCGTTGCATCGGCAGAATCGAGCGTTGGAAACCGCCGCGCACTGATGGCAGCGATGATAGGTGGCCACAAAAAAACGATGATCCCTTGCACAACGGCGGCGCCGAGGGCTCCGCCGAATACGATTCCGACGAAGAGGACGACAGACCTCTCGACTGGGGAAATATGCTCATCCACATCATGGGGCTTCCTGCTGCTCCGAGAAGTAGGCATGCAACCGTTGCGAGGCTGAATACAAGCCAAAAGCTCGCCGCGTGCGAGGCTGCAATGCACACAGCGAGAATGGCAAGGGCCGGAACAGCCAGAAGAACAGCGACCGTCTGATTCAGAATGCCCGCGCTGACGATCACGCTGCATACCGCAATCACGATGGGCAGCAGAATCTTCGGTTTGGTGCTGCCTATTTCCAGATTGTCGAACATGCTCTCAACCGCCGCCGACGAAGTGCACGACCTCGACGGCGTCGCCGTTCGAGACCTTGCGCGTCGCATGATCGGCACGCGGGATGATCTCACGGTTGATCTCCACGGCCACGGGACCGTTTCCAAGACCGAGGTACGCGACGAGCTCGCGCACGGTCACATGATCGGGGACGTCACGAAGAGATCCATTGATTGTAATTTGCATGGGTTTCTCTGCCTGTTGGTAGGATAACGAAATATGGAGAAGACAATCTTCGTAACGGGTGCAGCAAGCGGGATTGGCCGAGCCACAGCGCTCCTGTTCGCGAAACGCGGCTTCACGGTCGGAGCTGGACGTAGGTGTTTGTAGCCCTCCCCCGCGCGGTTTCGCTACGCTCACCGCGACTTACCCCCCCCTTGCCCGTGCTCGGCGGGGCCTCCGTGGCCCTGCCTGCGCGCGGACGGGAGGGACTCTCTGTTCAGACAGGAGGAAGACTTGAGATTGTACTCTCCATTGGAGTATATTCGTCTGAGAGTTTTTGCTTCAGCTCGCCGTGGATGGTCCTTGCCTGCCCAGCCCTCCGAGACGACTCGCGACGTGAGGTGAGGATGCACTCTCTTCGAGAGTACAATCGCACTCATCGCCGCCAGCGCTTGCTGCGCCAACAGCAGCACCACGACGGCGACAACGAGTGCGAGGACATCTGCGTGCATGATGCATGCGACACCTGAGGCTAGCACCCTCAACAACCGCGCGGAATCACAGATCGCCACAACTATCTTTGGTCTACTCCTCTTTGAACATGCCACTCGCGTCCGTCGTCACCATAGCAGGGCATCATCGCCGGACGAAGCTCGATGGCGAGCGAGCTCATTGCGCGAATGGCGTGTGCGGGCGAGCGAGCGACGAGCGAACTCGCTTCCCGGCGGCGACGCAGGAGCGCGCCGCGCTTCGGACCGCGCACAATCCACGCCGGCACACGCTCCAAGCCTCGACGCAAGATACGCAGGGTGGAACACGACAGAAGCAGGGCGCCGTCATGGATTCTGCGCTCTTCACCTGCGCACGGCGCGCTCCCGCGCCGCTCACCAGGAAATCTTCGTGTTCGCTCGTGCTCGCGTCTCACCCGCCCAAGCCATCCTTCTCGAACAACGCGCTCGCGCCATGCGCTGGGCTCCTACCAGTTCCGAACATCTCCTCTGGCAACAACTCTCCGGATCGAAGACCGGATTTGCCTTCCGTGGTCAGCTCGTTATTGCCAACCACATCGTGGACTTCGCTTGCACCAAAGTCCGCCTCATCGTCGAAGTCGATGATGGTTACCACGAACGACGCCAGCGCAAGGATGCTGCAAGGGATGCGGACCTCGCAGGTCTTGGATGGCATGTCCTGCACTTCCGCGAGGAACTCGTCCTCGCGGACGTTCACGCCGTTGTCCGAGTTATCGTGCAGGTGGCGGAGGCACGGTGACGCGAGTCGCGGTCCGCATACAGCTATATCAATCTTCGCATTCATCCAAACACGATTAAACTTGCTGATGGATTGTTACGAGTTCTCGACGGGTTTGGAAATGAGGGACTCAAGGCGTTCCGCAAGTATACGGGCTCTATTCGCCGTAGTATGTCGACCACTCGCTGCCTCCTTTCGAAGGACATACAGAAGAGACGTTGGGTCACTCAGAAGTGGGCCAGGAGTTCGCCGCTCCAGCAAGTCACCAACAATAGTCAAGAGTAGTTCAATAACAAATTCCGTATCAGTCACCTTGAACGCACCAATAAAAGCTTTCCACCCCGCGTCACTCCCAAGACGTGCCCGCGCTGCATTGATCTCGTTTCGAACCCTTTCGCACGGCTCTCGCCCTGCCCATTTCTCCAGCCATGATTCATCCTGCAAAGTTCCAAGTAAACCAGATGCAATGGCTGTATACGCTCGTACGTTTTCATCGGGATCATCCGCCGCCGAAAGCAGAACAGGCAGAGCTGCCCGGTCCCCCATGTCTCCAAGTGTTTCCACGGCTTCAGCACGCACAACCCAGTTTGAATCGACCAAGGCCATCTGCTCCACCTCGTTCCTCAACTCGATGAGCTTCAGATCAGCCACTGTGCTACAAGCTTCGGCTCGCAGCAACATCTCCCGATCGTGCAGTAAGAGTGTTGTTAATTCCAAGACCAAGCCGCGATGACTGTGCACCAATTCCGGCAATACCTGAACAATACGCTCTCTTACGGCATAGTCCGGATGCCGAACCTTCATTCGTAGCTCGTCCTCATCCAGGACCACTGGCTTGGACATAATCTACTCTCTATTATGACGAGACCTTCGGCAATCGTGTTGCTTCTGCGTCCGTTTAATTTTCTGTTGGCGACACGGGTCTCCTGCCGCATTGCGCATGAGTTCGTCTAGTGCGCGACAGATATTGCCGTCCCACTCCGGATGTTCTGCGAGCAGCCTGCGAGCCTCGTCTTCTATTCCGGTATCTCCAACCTTCTGGCCACCTCGCTGCGAGGAATCCTCCGTAAGTGGTGCTCCGCCTTCGTCTGGTCCTTCGTCCATGGGCGAAATCCCGGTGGCATCCCAAGCGTCGATAGCAACTCTAGCAGCGAACGGGGCTCCAACTCCAGCAGCAAAACCAACTACCGCAACCCCGCCCGTGGCCACCCCACCGATCCCGGCGCCAACTCCAACCCCACCACCCGCACCAGCACCTGCTGCTCCAGCTCCAGCGCTGACGACAACCTCCCCGCCTTCAACGACGGCAGTAGTCACTCCGGCCCACCGACCACTCGGATCGATATAGTTGACGGGATCACCATAGCAGTACCCATAGAAATTCAACCCACCCTCAAACCTCGATGCGTCCTTACTCGTCCACCTTCCGGTGCTCGCATCATAATCTCGAGCCCCAAACCTTACGAAACCCGTATCTCTATCCCAAATCCCACCCGCAAACCCAAACGGCTGGAACCCCGGATTCGTGTCGGACGTGACATTTCCCCATTCATCGAAGTCCATCCGCTGGACCACCGCGCCCGTAGCCGAGTCCACCACAAGTCGTGGACTCCCAAGATGGTCTTTCACGAAGCGATACGTTACTCCGCCCTTCACCATCAAGTCCGGAGAATTCCCACCCGTCGCATATACGAAACGCGACACCTCCGCGCCCGCTGCATCCAGCTCCGCGACGAGCCTCGAGCCATCGTACAAGAAGCCTTGCGCTAGCGCTCCACCGACTTTCTTCCCAATACGCCGATTCAGCCCATCAATCACATACTCAATCGATGCCATCGGCACCGGACGCATCACACTCCGCAGGTTGCCTTGCGCATCGTAGGAATATCCCGTTTGCGCGCCGGAAGCCTTATCGGCCTTCGTCAAAAGTTCGCCATTCGGACCGTACGCAAAGACTGCGGCATCATTCGAGATCAATCTATCCTGATTATCATACACCCCATCCGACCGGTTGCCGTTCGCGTCATAAGTCCACTCGTGATACGGCATCCCCGCACCATTCACAAACACCTGCCAGAGGCGCCCGGCTGCATCATACGTATACTTCTCGCTATACGTCACCCCACCAATCGTCTCCGCCTTCGTCTCAATGCGACCCGCCGCATCGCGCGTGTACGTGGCAGCATAGCCCGTCGACGTATGCCCAATGGCCTCTCCATATCCATTATACGAGAACGTATCGGTCACCGCACCAATCGCCGTACTCTTCAAGAGCCCGGTATTTCCACGCGTCACGGTCATGCCGCCTGCTGATGTGACAAGACCATCGCCATCGTACACCAACGCTACTGCATTTATGCCGTCCACATTCCACGACGAGGGACGTAGGAAATTGTCATACGTCTTGTTCACCGTGTGGCCAAACGGACCACTCACCGCCTGCTGCGCAAGCAAAGATCCGTCGTAGGTGTTTGTAATACTAACCCCGTCACTCGTCGTGATCGACGACAGTCTCCCCTGCGGATCATACGCGTACGTCTTATTGACTGCATCTGACACTTGGGCAACGCGCCCCAGCTCATCATACGCATACGTGGTCGGCTTCGCCGGCTGCAACATCAACAGCAGCAGCCCATCAAAATCGTACCCATACGTCGTATCCTTCGGCGCAAACCCCAGATTCGGCGGCGCATATGTCGACATCCGGTTTGACGGATCCCACGAGAAATCATGCGCGGGTTTGCTTGGGGGCGTCACAGAAACCACGTTGCCGCTAGCATCATAGTTTATTGCAAGACTTCGCCCTCCGGGCAAATTCACCGCAAGCGGCCGCCCGTTTGCATCGCGTGACGTGTAGCTCACCCCTAATCCCGCCGGATCATTCGTACTCTCCACCCAACCTGTGACCGGATCATAGTTCGTCGCGTACGTCCGCGCTCCATGCGTCACCTGGCTGATCCGCCCCTGCGCATCGTATTGATATTGCACCGGGTAGAGCGCAACGGGATCTGTCCCAAGCACCGCGACTTGCGTCACGCGCTCAAGTCCATCCAGCGTTTGGCGCAGTTGCCGTCCCGTGGCCGACGTCGTTGTCCACGTTGCCGGTGGACCCGCCGCATATACGTTCGTGGTAACCGTATTCGGCAGGCCGCTTCCACTCAGCGTGCTCGTAATGAGTTGATCGGTGACGCTGAACGGGTCTCCCGGAATGGTCAACGTGGCCGTGCGCGACTCGCTTCGCGTCATCGAGTGCGTGGGATTTGGATACCCAACATCCATTTGTACCGTCTTGCCGTACGACGCACTCACGCCCCAGCGCGGATCCGCGTCTGTGGCCAAGACCGAAATCTTTGTCCCATCCGGGCTCACGCTTGATTTCGAACCATCACTCTTCTTATTGATAACGGTGGAAAGGCCGCCCTGGGATATCGTGCGGCGTTCCACAATGGCGTTGTCGCCGAAGTCGCCTCTTTGGTCCACACGATGCCGCGTGACGCGATCGGCGGCCGACGTAATATCCACGGTCCATCCGTTGTTATCCGAAGACGAAGCAAGACGGGTGCCCGGAGAGCCCGGTGTTGCATCCACATCCTTCGCCAAGCGCCCATAAGAATCGTACTCGAAATGGGGTGCACCTCCTCGCGCATCCACCAAGTCCGTCAAAAGCCCCGCATCGGTGTGCGCAAGAGATGTCGTCTCCCCGTTGGGATTGGTCACGCTTGCCAGATACCCATTCGCATCGAGGCTTAGCGTTGTCACCTGCCCCTGCGGCGCCGTGATGGTGATCTGTCCATTCGTTCGTGCCAGCGTGGTCACGTTGTTCGCGGTATCTGTGACTGACGTCACTTGGTGGGAGGTCGGATCGTACCCGAACGTATAAAGCGGCGTCCCCTTCAAAGCGGAA
>Ga0123357_10001196_pt1 | contig 27092 bp, 24 predicted proteins | sample TergutEmb28metaG_FD_89873 | JGI IMG/M metagenome (GOLD analysis project Ga0123357, IMG submission 89873) | Embiratermes neotenicus P4 segment gut microbial communities from Petit-Saut dam, French Guiana - Emb289 P4 | ecosystem: Host-associated > Arthropoda: Insects > Digestive system > Gut ...
CCCGCCAAATTCCCGGAATAATGTGTAGTCCATAATATGGCTGATTTAAAGAAACGGTTTTTTTGTTCAGTCCGTCTTCCAGCGTAATATCAAAACTGCCGCTGACAGCTACAATTAATTGATTCAGTTCTTTGTGCGCATGCCCGCCACGCTGTATGCCGCCCGGAATATCATACAAATAATACACCCTGTGAATATCAAACGGTAAATCTATTGAATTATTCAATGCGGTTATATTGCCGGCACGATTGTGTATTTTTGGCAAAGTCAGGACATTGCAATTATAAATGTTTGATTCGGTCATTTCGTTTGAGTTAAATTAATAAAAGATTCAAAATCAGAAATATAATCATCTTCCGAATAAAATGTAGATGCCAAAACCAAACATACGGCATTTGTAGAAAAGTTTTCCATGTGACGCCAATACATCTCCGGTATGTAGAGCCCTTTGTAAGATCTGTTTAAATGAAACCGGTTAAGGTTTAGACCATCATGCACCACAACATCAAAACTGCCGGATAATGCAATGATTATTTCTTTCTGAACTTTAAAAGCGTGCCCTCCTCGAATTTCTCCTCCCGGAACATCATAAATCCAATACACGCGATTGACGTCGAATTTCAAATCTACGCCTTTTTCAATGAATGAAAGATTCCCTCGTTCATCTAACATTTTAGGAATATCAAATTCTCTTACTCCACTAACTATCATGGGTCAATTTTGATTAGAATTTACGCCTTCCGTACTTTCTTTAAGAAACAATATTTTTATCGTTTGCAACATAATAACAAAATCCCGCAGCACAGAATAGTTGTTTATATAAATCAAGTCATAGCGCAACTTGTCTTCTACGCTTGTATTGTATTTCCCCTCTACTTGCGCTAAACCGGTTAATCCTGCTTTTACTTTCAAACGAAAACGATATTCCGGTATTTCTTTTTCAAATTGTTCAACGAAAAACGGACGTTCCGGACGAGGTCCTACCAAACTCATTTCGCCTTTAATAATATTGATTATTTGCGGCAATTCATCAATACGAATTAACCGCATGAATCTCCCTAAAGAAGTAATTCGAGGATCTTTATCTTCCGCAAGTACGGGTCCCGATATTTTTTCCGCATCAGGAATCATTGTACGGAATTTATAAATATTAAACAGTTTGTTTCCTCTTGTAAGCCGCTCTTGTATGTAAAAAATGGGACCGCCGTCCATTTTAATCAAAACCATAAAAATTAATGCCACAGGCAAAGACACAATAGCTGCAATCGTTCCAAATATCAGATCAATTGAGCGTTTTACTAAACGTTCTTCCGGAGAAAGTTCCATATTGGTTATACGAAAAGTCGGTATATCTCCGGTTTTATATAATGAAGATGAAATAATGCTTAAATCAAAATATTGAGGAACAAAGCACACTTCTTTATTATATTTGAAACAAACCGGCAAAATTGCCTCACGCATATCCGATTGAATATCAGCACAGATGAATATTTCGTCAATTAACTCAATTTTTGACGGTAATGTCGAATCATATTGAAAATAACAATCTGTCACTGCATAAAATTTAGAATAGTTATTGACTATAATCTGACGCAACTTTTCCGCATCGTTGCCTATAATAATTATTTTTTTTATCGTATTCAATTGACGACTTAAATACCAGTAAGTCTGGTTTTTTACGGTTAGAAGAATAAAATAAATTACACCGCTGAGTAGAATAACGCTACGGGGAAACGCCAAGGCAATATCACGAATAAAAAAACATATCCCCATAATGCTCACCATCATACATATCGAAATAAGAAAAACCGTATAAAGTACGTCTGAGAATATCTTTCTGGAAATATTGTACAGTCCAAAAGCATACATAAAAACAAGATATAATATGCCAATAAACGGAGCTATGATCTCGAATGCATTAAAATTCTTTTGAAAATCATTCAACATTGAGATTTCTCCCAATAAGTAGAAAGCAAAAAGGATACTTCCATAAATAATGGCTATATCTAATAAAATAAAGAGTATTCGTTTCATATATTACCGAGTCAACAAAAACAACTGAAAGTTTATAAGTCTATATTTGGATTTACATAGACTTATAAACTTCCTAAATTGTTCAAAAACTGTAATAAAATTATTTTCTTTCAACCATTACCACTACTCTATTCCAGTCATTTTCAGGGAATGGTTGTTCTTTATCGCCTTTCCATTCAATAATTATACGATTTACATCAATCCCTGCATTTTTCAATTCGGTAGCAACCGCTTCAACGCGTTTTTGACTTAAGCCCATGTTGTAATGAGGATTACCTGTATTTCTGTCAGCATAGCCAACTATCAAAAGTTTACTATCCGAATTTCTTTTAAGATAATTGACTACTTCCGTAATTTTACGTTGTTCCGTCGGGTCAATCCTGTAAGAATCAAGGTCAAAACGAACATATCCCGGTAAGAAAGAGACAGAAGTATTTTCAACAACTTGGGTTATTACCTGTCTTTTATTGTCATCGCAACATTTTTGCAATCTATCCAGCAAATTCTGATGTATTTCAAGAATTTCCTGCTGTTTATCAATCAAAGAACGGTTGTCATTGATTTTCTTATTCAGACGATCAATTTCGTTGGCTGTTAATTGAGCAACTTGATAAAGCGAAGTAAATTTCTTGTTAAACGTATATTGAACGCCTAAACCCAAATTAACTATTCCATCGCCAAAATTATCTCCCGCATAACCATCAAATTCCTTAGTTGTTGCATTTCCCTGCGGTTCAAGATAAATAGCCCACTTGTCGCTAATATTAAAGTTTATCCGAGCGCCTACTTTCACTACAAAATGGTCAAATCGCGGAGTTGTAATATTATTATTGAAGGCATGAATCCACCCCAAACCTACAAATGGAATGACATCAACAAAGTTATGATCTACAGAATGTCCACGAAGAAGATTGGTAAGATTGCCCATCAAATCAACAGTAGCAGTTGCATAATTAAAATCTTGCCAGAAACCCCAACTTCCATCTCTCCCTTTAAACAAGTTAAATCTTACAGGGTATCCATTACCATTAGTAGTAAAAGGAGGTTGGTCAGAGTAATCATACACGTTACCTTTTCTTACCCCATCAATATTACAGCCAATCGGAACATTTTCATGATGATAATTATCCCATACATAATATCCATCACCTCTTTGTTCAACATAATTAAAACCTCTCAAAGCACCGCCCGTCACTTGAATTCGGGCGCCAAAATCCGGAGAAAACCATTTCCCAATAGTAAATGATGCTCCGGGTTTTATTCGTTTCATCATAGAGACGTCTTCATCTTGCTCTGCCGCGAGCAAGTTTGCATTTCCGCCTAAAGAAATAAACCAATTATCTCCATAAGCATTTCTTTCCACAATTTGACGCAAGGCATTTTGATCATTGTTGTTTTGAACGTTCTGTCCATCTTGGGCTACAACTGAAAATACACCAGTTGATAAAGCCAATGCAATAAAAAATCCGAGTATTCTTTTCATTATATTTTTTATTTAAGTTTATTTTTTTTCATAATTAACCCTCACTTTCATATCCATAGCCATAACTACCATAGCCATATCCATAACCACCGTACCCATAACCGCCATATCCATAGCCATAGCCGCCACCGTACCCATAACCATAGCCATAGCCATAGCGACTTTTCCCTTCAGCAAACCCATTTAATATCAAATTAACATTATTGAGCCTTTTCTCCTCATATATCCTGTTTGCTAAAGAAATAGCCGATTTAGGAGTAAGATTGTTACGCACAACAAAAAGTGACACATCACAAATTCGATTTAATAAGAAAGCGTCGGATACGCTACCTACAGGCGAACTGTCAATAATGATATAATCATATTGTTCACGAAGTTCCTGGAGCAACCGATCCAATGTAGGCTCGATTAATAATTCATTAGGATTTAATGGAATCATTCCGGAAACCAGCACATCAAGGTTTGTATCATTTACATTCCGATAAATCAAATTATTAATATTAGTCTCTTCACCTGCTAAATAGGAAATTAATCCCATCTGCTTGGGCAAATTTAAATAAGTATTTATTTTAGGGCGACGAATATCTAACCCTAATAAAATAGTTTTATACTTTAATGAAAAGATTAGCGCCAAATTGATGGCAACAAATGTCTTTCCTTCTCCACTGATTGTAGAAGTAACCAATATAGATTTCTTATCTGGATTATCCAAGATGAATTGCAAATTTGTTCGTAAAAGCCGGAAACGCTCCGCAATGGCTGTTGTCGCATGGGAAGAAACTACTATTGGCGTTTTAGTTTTAACAATAGGTAAGGACACAATCACCGGCATTTCCGAAAATCTCCGGACTTCTTCCTCGTGAGAGAGTTTATAATTCATCAATTCACGAATGCCTATGATAATGAAAGGAAATATCAACCCTATAGACAAACACAAAAAATAGATATATGTTTTTCGGGGAGCAACAAGTCCGGCAGTTAACGGACTTTCTATTACCTTAGCGCTTGGAGCCGAAACTGCCACCGTAAATTCAATTTCCTGCTTTCTACGTAATAAGTCAATATACAAATTCGATTGAATCAACTGTTCGCGTAGCAAATCGGTTAACTCCCGTTCTTTTCTTGGAACATCTTCTAAACCTACATTAGAATGGTCAGTTAGATTATCAATTTCTTTCTTAGAAAGATCTAACGAATATTTTAATGCCCGAATCGAAGTAAGAATATCTTCCCTCATTAATGACAGACGTTCATTCGCTCTTTTTATGATAGGAGCGCTCTCTTTTGTATAAGCTAACAAACGTTCTCGGTCTAATATTTTTTGATTGTATCGCTCAAGAGCGCCGGCTAATGTACCATTATCTACAGCTGCAGCTGGTAATAAATCCTTATTATCCACATTTTTTTCAACGGTAGCTTGCAGGTAGGATAGTTTAAGTTCATCTGTGCCCAAAGAAATTATCCGTTTCTCAAAAGTATTATCATCGCTTGAATAAAGATCAGCTATGGATAAACCAATCTTATTGTCTTTTTTGTAAGTCTCTATTGAATTTTCAGATAGATGTAATTTATCGTTCAGATCATTCAACTGCTCTTTTATAAATAGAGAAGCATTCTCAGCCGCCTTACTTTTATCGTTCATCGTTTCTCGATTATAAACTTGAATCAGGCGATTTAAAAAATTCTCTCCTCGCTTTGGGTTCGTTTCATGAAGAGATATATGAACAACCGTAGAATTTTTCCCCACTAAAACTTCACTTATTGCACCCAAATAGGATTGAGCTATCCATAAAGGCGGAACTATTTGAATATATAAAGGATATTCTTTTTTTAGAGTAACATTTTCATCTGGCAACAAAAGCACTTCCCCGATTGGGGTTTTCAGTACAGCCGGAATAGATGAAAACTCGTTACCGAATTTTTCAGATCCATATTGTCCCTCAACAAAGACAGTAGATTTATCAGTTAATACAACTTCTAAAGAAATCGTTGAATACAAAGAAGATATGACATCTTTATCAACAAAAACCTTTATGGGTGGAGCCGCATAGTATTGCCTCCCTGCGCCTCCATAAACGTCCGTATTCTTAAATCTTCCTTTTACAAAATAACGAATAAAAGCCTCATCTTCTACAACTACAGTTTCCAACAGATCTCGCGAACGAATAACTTCTATTTCGTTTTCTACATTATTGTTAGCCGCTTCAAGATAGCCCATCCGCTCAAAAAGAGAAACCTCGCTATTTCCCATTCCTCCTCTTTTACTATCCCTTAAAACAATATTAGTGCGAACATCATAAACCGAAGTTGAATAACGTAATTTGACATAACCACATAAGAGAAACACAATGACCGATATAACAAACCACTTCCAATGAATAAGAAAACTTATAATAAACCATTGAAAATTAATTTCTTTCCCTTGAGCTTTCACATTTTCCTCACGCTTATTATTTTCCATTCCTTATTTTTTTATCAATGTTAAAGAAAAAACATAGAGCGATATTGCCAATGACGCTACCCCAACAATAAAGCCATATCTCGGACTAATATCAGCCGCTTGCGATTTCGCTCTTCCTGGAGGTACATAAATTACATCATTCTGATGGAGAAAATAGTACGGCGACGAAATAATATCTTCTCTACTAAGATCTACATGAAACTTTTTATATGATCCATCCGGATTTTCACGAATTATTTGTATATCATCACGTTTTCCCGTAATTGTCAAATCGCCTGCTAAAGCTATAGCTTCCAATATATTAATATGATCCCTCGTAACCGTATGTGGACCAGGAGCCCCAATTTCACCCGCAAAAATCAGTGTAAAATTTAACAAGCGAACCGTGACTACCGGCGGTTCAGATAGCTTTTCACTCATCAAAAGTTCCTTTAGATATTTTTCCAATTCGCCCTGTGTATAACCGGCAACTTTAAGCACTCCTAAGACAGGAAAATCAATTGTTCCATCCTTACCAATTAAAAATGTTTGACGACCAACCCCCATGTTAACTTCAGTTTCAGAACTGTTTTCAGTAGTTGCTGCAGGAACTAACGGCAAGTTATAATCAGCTGCCACAGTTGGTTCTCCCGGCACATTAACGGTAATTCCCAACACATCATCCGGCTGAAAACGAACCGTATTGTCTAAGCGGTAAGACGGGATATCAACTACTTTCCCTTTCCTTTCCTCTTTTGTTTGAAAGTAAGTCACTTTTCTTGACGCACAAGACGACGCAAGGATAATTAATATAAGAAAAAGAGTATATCTTCCAATTTTAATCTTCATGTTTATTTCTTGTATTTCTTTTTACCAACGCATAAGCTCCCGATAACAGGCTCAAAATAAGTATTCCCTCTCCAAGTGGATCCGGATCGCCATCGGGGTCTGAACCTTTGCCATCACCGTCTTCGCAACCAAACGGGTCATCGCAGTCGCCTCGAAAAAATCCACCTCCTCCCTGTCCCTGTGAAGAAGACGAGGAGGGAGAGGAGGAAGACGAGGAGGGAGTATTATTTGTACTTGTGTTATCGGTTGAACTGTATATACCCTGAGCATGTATAGTAACTCCACCTGATAATAGGCACGCTATAACGAGACCTGTTATCAGATTAGATTTTAGTTTCATCATTTTCTTTATTGTAAAATTCATATATCGTATCTTTTTAGGTGGGTTATTTATTCAAGACTTTCAATATTCTTTCTCCGCCTCTTACACTAACAATGTAAACTCCTTTTTGGTTCACCGGCGCAGAATATGAGCTACCCGAAGCTACGCCCAAAGCAATTGCACGTCCTGTCATATCCAATATCTGTACTTTATCGCCAGAATTCAAATTTTTAACCGTTATAAGATTATTTTCAGCATAAGCATAAATCTCTGCTGTCGTTATCTGGTCAATAGCTGTCATGGTCTTATTCACGAATAAGACAAAACGACTTTGCGTATTAATAGCGCTTTTAGCTTGGAAATCATAATCAGACTTTAACAAGTCTATATCTATATTGGCATCTTTATCCCTTAAGGTAGCGCTTTCGATTCCTTTAGCAACCGTTACATCTTTCAGAGAAAAAACATAGTCGCCAGCAGCCGGAATATTCACTCCTATAGGAATTTCACTGTCGCTATACGGCAAACAATTAATATAGGTATTGTTATTTAATGTGTTATCATCTTGCACCAAAGCCCACACAAAGGGTACTGTCGAACTTTTCGTACTCAACAAAACGCGATCGCCCTCCGACGGTCTGAATATTTTACTGTAACTATCGTTGAATTTGAAATAAACATTTGAAGTGTAGTTACTCTTTTGATCCGTTAACTGCAATTTAATCAGATCATAGGAAGTGTTCGATGAAGAACGGAAAACAGGGGAACCCGGTTCCCGATCAAGAGTCGGACCTACCGTACCATTTCCAAGATATGTAAACCCACCGCCGCTTCCATTAAAAGTCAAATTATCAGTACCCGCTGTTTGTACGAATATCACAGCGTATGGTCGCAATGTTCCGTTATTATCTTTTGGATCTCCCGGATTAATCGGCACCCACTGACCAGCAAGGTCACTCCAATAATAAACCGGATCTGTATATCCAATGGTAGTACCGTCAATAAAATATTCGGTTGAATTTAATCCTCCGATAGCATTCCAGCCTTCAGTAAGGTATGCCGTACTTGATGAAAATCTTCCCACCGGAGATTGAATATAAGCAAGATTAACTCCTTTGGGTTTATTATCAAATAAATTGGTAATATTAATATAACCTTCCGCATTCGTTGGATTATATGCTACAAAGTCCACAACAGGATGACCCGCTACAAGAGAAATTTCATAACCTAAACCTCTTAACAGTGAATCACTCGTCGTATATGGCAATTTTGATTTTAAATCAGGCTGCTTGATAAGCGTGTCAAGAACTTGCCAATTGGCAGCAGTATCCATTCCCACCTCAGCTCTTCTTTGTGAGTTATAAAATTTTATCTGAAAATCTGTACCTCTTGTCAATTTTTTTCCAGATGTCGCATCTATCACCCCTGTAGCCAAATTCACATCAAACGGAAGTACAAACTGATAATAAGCCAAACTTTTAGTGAAAGTTTTGCGCACAACTACCTGTTTCGTCGGCACAGAGTCCTTTTGCGTTTGATTCATTAATAAACCTTCGATTGAATCGTTGGAATAAAAAATCACCGTATCCATCTCTAATTTTCCATAGTTAGCCACTTTGGCAACACCTGTTCCTTGAATTGCCTGCAAATGAACAGTTCCTTCCGACATCATTTGACCGCTTTTGGCAATATACATATCACCTAATACAGTTACCGGTAATTTTGCCTGTCCCCACAAACTAATACCTATAACAGATGATACAAAAATAGTAATCAATCTTTTCATACGTCTTAATTTATTATTTATTTATTTGTTTGTTTTATTCTTTATATTTTTCAAAACACTGTCAGCTGTTATATTTGCTCTTCGAATTTCCAGACTGTCAGTTACATCAACGTCAAAGTCTTTTTTCAAATCAGGAATGACTAAAGAAACATCTTTCGGAATGTTAATCGGAGATGTTAACTTGTCCATATTTGCCTCATAAATATAAATCCAAAAAGCAGAATTTCCATAATGTTGTTCAGCTAATGCCGGAAGACTAATTGAATCATTTGTAGCTGGCATACTTAACAACTCCTTCTGCTCTTCTTTTTCTCTGATATGCGAGCGAATGCTTGATACCACAATTACCAAAACAAAAATTATTGCTACTACGACCAGCAAAATTCCACTGATATTTCTTGATTTTGGCTTTTTGACACTCCTTCCTTCCTTCATTGGCACGGAAATTTTTCGTTCCGAATCAATCTCGTCCCCTGTTTTAATCGGTTTTACTGTCTTTATTTCAAATTTATTCTCTTGAATTTTTGATACATCTTCTATTCCATCTATTTCTTCCTTCACCCCTTTTACCTCTTCTTCTTCGATCTCCCTAACCTCTTTTAATTCTTCATGGTCTTTACTATTCAACAATTTTCTTAAAGAAGAAGATGGAATAAACGATACATTTATATCGCCCCCTTCCCTTTTAATCGGACGGAAAACTCCAATTTGCGGTAGATTGACAGTTTTTCCTTCTTTCAAAGGAAGAGAAATAGCGGTATAAATATCGCTACCCATTTTCCCTTTCTCTCCGGGCTGAACCATCTTCAAGAGGTCGCTACTGTTGGATTTTTTAAACAAGACAGTACGCCTCTCGCCCAAATTTATCAACTCCAAATGACCAAAATCAGGAATTATTACACTTTCCCCTTTTAAAAGAGTTTCTAAAATAAACAATTCCATAGTATCCATTTTAGTATCCTCAAAAATTGAGTAACTTTTCATCATGTTCTATCCACTTAAATTAAAAATAAAAATAGAATAAAGATATTCTTACCCGCGCTGGGAAATAAAATCAAGCTCTTTTTCTATAAAAGGAATATCTTCTTCCTGTATCCTTGCTTGTATATCGGCTAAAGTTGTATTTAATGAATTTAAATAGGTAGCTTTGTAATCTTCATAGATTTCCTCCATTAGACCCTGATCTTCGTACAAGGACGTAACCTCATCGTCAAACTTTTGAATCAGCCCTTTGAAATCATTTTCAAACCCAACTAATAAGGATAAAAAATTCTGTAATACACTTTTTTGATGAGCGAACGATGTTTGTCTTGCCATAAAATATTAAATAAATTTGTTAAATATCAAATTTTCAAAACCTTCATAAAACGCAGCAAAGGTAATGTCAATTCTGCAAAATAGACTCACAGATCTTTGCCTTTTTGACATATATTTTTACCTTTTCAAATACTCATTCATTTTTCGTCCTTATTTTTCCTGAAATTGTTGTAGGAGTTGCCCCCAACTGAGTTTTACAGAAAACAGAAAAATGCTGATATGACGAAAAATTATATTCATTGGCTATTTCTTGTAAAGACTTGATTCCTCTGTTAATATCAAAAGAAATCTTTTGTGCCTTTTGCTTTTGCATCCACTGATAGGGCGAATTATTAAAACATTTTTGAAATTTTTTTATAAATCCCGATGTGGAATAGTTAGCTAATTTTGCTAACTCCTGAACATTTTTTGCATGTAAATAATTACTCAGCACCAAATTTTTAAATTGTATATCTTTTGATAAAATATGTTGCAAAAACCATGCCAAGTCGTCTCTTGAATAATAATGTGCAAGTAAAAAAAACAACTCCTGCCGTTTAAACTCAAAAAAATCAGGGGAATGTATTTTTTCTTTCAAATATAAATCCAATAAAAAGAAATAATGAATAATTACTTTTTTAATCGGAAGTTTACAAAATTTTTCAGAAACAGCATTATCATCTGAAATTAATCTTTCAATCCATTTTTGCTCTTTGTACCAAGCCTCCATTGGAACGTTGCAAATAATGAGATGCGTTTGCTCCAGCATGGTAATTTCATAGGAACTATCACTCGGAGCCACAAACATTTCTTCAGGAAAAACAGCGTATGTTTCAACATCGTTAATTTTGAAACATACGCTTCCTGTTATTACAAAAAAAATCACAGGGTTTCGGGATAAGCGCTCAGCAATAGGATAACCTTTCGGCAAAGCCAAACTTTCCCATATATGCTGATGTCTTGATGCTTCCCAAGTGATTTCTCTCTCCATTAATCAATATAATCGATTGTCTCTTCGCCGATAAGCTGGCGCAATGTATTTTTTAACTTAATATATTGAATAAACAAATCGTGTTCGGCAATATGTTCATTATCATGCATCGGACTCTTGAAGTAGAACGACAGCCAAGATTGAATACCGCTCATACCTGCACGTTTAGCCAAATCGGAAAACAGAACCAAATCCAGGCAAAGCGGAGCGGCTAAAATGGAATCTCGACACAGAAAATCGACTTTTAATTGCATCGGATAACCTAACCAGCCGAAAATATCAATATTGTCCCACCCTTCTTTGTTGTCTTTGCGAGGCGGATAGTAATTGATTCGTACCTTATGATAAATATCTCCGTATAAATGCGGATAAAGCTCGGGTTGCAGAATATTATCGATGACCGATAATTTGGATTCTTCTTTGGTTTTGAAAGAACCGGGATCGTCCAATACTTCCCCGTCTCTATTCCCCAAGATATTCGTAGAAAACCAGCCGCTTAAACCTAACATGCGGGTTTTCAGCATGGGTGAAAGCACGGTTTTCAACATGGTTTGACCGGTTTTAAAATCTTTTCCGCAAATCGGGGTTTGGGTTTGCGCCGAAAAATCCCACATAGCCGGCATATCAACCGTTAAGTTCGGCGCGCCGCTTATATAAGGAATACCTTCTTCCAAGCAGGCATAAGCATAAATCATGGAAGGCGCTATTTCGGGACTGTTTTCTTTCATTGCTTTTTGCAAAGCGGGAAGCGTCAGATGGGCATCGCTGATTTGGGTATATACTTCGGTACTTCCACACCATATACATACAATTCTGTCCAAGTTGTTGTTTACTTTAAACGCCTGAATATCCTTACGAAGAGCTTCTTTCAAATCCCATTTGGTAGGAGCTTCTTTTACCCATGTTCCATGCAAGCGTTTGACAAAATTCTGATCAAATACTGCTTTCATCGGCTTGAGGGCTTGCATTTCGTCTTTCACTTTATCCAAGTCTTCAACTGTCAGCACTTCCGCATGACGGGCTGCCTCATAAGCATTGTCTTCAAAAATATCCCATCCGCCAAAAACAATATCATTCAGATTTGCCAAAGGTACAATATCTTTGATTTTCAAAAAACGATTTTCTTCCCTCTTTCCTAATCGAATGGTTGCCAATTGAGTAATTGACCCAACGGGAATTCCCAACCCTTTACGGGCAATAAATGTACCTGCGATAAACGTTGTAGCTACCGCTCCTCCAACTCCGATGACAAGTACTCCAAGTTTGCCTTGAGCTTCTTTTATTTGCATTTTTTCCATATTATTTTTATTTAGATAAACAGCTTAATCCCTTCTATTTTTTTTAACAAATTATTCAAAGTTATGTTTAATTTGAATGGCAAAGTTATAACAATTTTAATAAAGAAACAATGTTATTTGTAAAATTTAAGTTGTTTTTTTAAAAATTCATAAGACTTCATTGACCGTTTATTGAAAATTTATTACTTTTGTGGCTCGTTTTTACTACTAAAATGGAGAAAATTACTGCAATCATTAATCCTGTTTCAGGAACAACATCAAAAAAACGTATTCCGGATTTACTGGATCAATATATTCCTTCGGATCGATTTGAAAAACAGTTTTTTTTCACAGAATACAGGGGGCACGCATTTGAATTGGCAACGAAAGCTGTCAGGGAAAAAGCCGATTACGTTATTGCAGTGGGCGGCGATGGAACCGTCAATGAAGTAGCGCGCGCTTTGGTCGATTCGTCTTGCGTATTGGGAATAGTACCGATGGGCTCAGGAAACGGCTTGGCAAGAGATTTGGCGATTCCGATGGATAGCCGTAAAGCGCTGGAAGTGATCGTGGAACGTAAAATAAGAACCATCGATTATTGTAAAGCAAACAATCGTATTTTTTTCTGCACCTGCGGTGTGGGATTCGATGCCTCAGTCAGCGAACGTTTTGCCAAAAGGAAACACAGGGGTCCTTTTTCTTACATGAGAAGCGTTTTTACCGAATATCTGCAATTCAAACCGGATACGTATGAGATTGTTTTTGAGAATGAAGTCCTTAGCCGGAAAGCTTTTTTAGTGACTTGTGCAAATGCTTCACAATACGGGAATAATGCTTACATCGCGCCGCAAGCCGATATGAATGACGGAATGTTAGACGTTGCTATTCTTTCGCCTTTTTCCCCTTTAGACATTGGAAATATACTTATCCAAATGTTTACAAAGCAAATAACAAAAAACCATAAATTGCAATATTACCGTTCTAAAAAGCTTTCGCTGAGGCGGGCAACCCCCGGAATCGTGCATATCGACGGTGAACCTGTATATATGGACAATATTATTTCTTTAGAAGTTTTTCATGACGGATTAAATGTGATTGTTCCGCCGGATCCGACTCCTCCGGTATATAGCGTAGCCTCTTTTTTTAATAACCTGTCTTACTGGTGGAAAAAAACAATCGAATGAAACAAAAAAATATTTTTCATATAATCATTGCAACAGGATTCGGTTCCGGCTATTTTCCTAAAGCGCCGGGCACGGCAGGCGCAGTTTTGGCAACCGTTGTCTGGCTGGGTTTGGCTTGCCTGCTTTCATCGCACCATTTATTGATTGCAACTGTTCTTTTAATTATTTTGTTTACGGCTCTTGGCGTCTGGTCGTCGGGAATCATGGAGACCTGCTGGGGAAAAGACCCGTCAAAGGTAGTAATAGACGAAATGGTCGGCGTGTGGATTCCGCTTCTTGCCGTCGATAACGGAAATAAATATTATATATATTATGCGTTGGCAGCCCTGCTCTTATTTCGCTTGTTCGATATATTCAAACCATTAGGCATAAGAAAAATGGAAGCCATCGGAGGAGGGTGGGGAATCATGCTCGACGATATATTGGCGGGATTATACAGTTTATTCATTTTATACGGAATAAGATGTTTCATTGGTTAAAAAAAAGCGCTAAAGCGGTTTCTGACAAGGGGGGAATTTTTACTTTCCTCCGAGCCCAACTATCGTCTCAATTGGCAAGTATTACTGACTTTTTAGTTACCATCACATTAGCCAACGTGTTGGCTTACCTGTTTCACAAGCCCGAAGATTTTTACGTTCTGCGCGCTACTTTTATCGGACAGGTTTGCGGAGGAATTACGAATTGTTTTGTCAATTATCGCTGGACTTTCAAATCCAAAGATGTAAAAAAGCGCTATGTCGTTCTTCGTTACCTGCCGGTATGGGGAGCAAGCCTTTTTCTAAATACTGCCGGAACAGTTTTTTTTACGGATTTATTAACACGGATTCCATGGATAATGGATCATTCGGGTCCTTTCCGAACAAATATATTTATCCTGCCTAAGATTGTTGTTTCATTGGTTGTCGGATTTGCATGGAATTACAATATGCATCGGTTATTTGTATTCAAAAATTTAAATTTGAAGCGCTTTTTTGATCGAATAATGAATAAAACAACGGATAATACAAAATAATTCCGTAATTTTGAACTCAAATACAAGCGCTAATTAAAGAATCATTCAGTATAACTAACACAGTTTCAATGAAAATAAGAGATATTGCACAGCAAACAATTTATAAGATTATTAATCCTGTCGTACACCTGTTAATCAAATTGGGGGTTACACCTAATTTTGTTACGGGAACAGGTTTGTTTTTTAATGTTGTAGCAACTGTTATTCTTATTTATGGCGCTACGCACGGCGACAGGGGAAATTTCTCATACGTCGGTTGGGCGGGAGTAGTCATCTTATTCGCCGGTTTGTTTGATATGCTGGACGGACAAGTGGCGCGCATCGGTAAAAAGACTTCGCGATACGGCGCTCTGTTTGATTCTGTTCTCGACCGGTACAGCGAATTGGTTGTACTTTTCGGTATTTGTTATTATCTTATTCTCCAAGGATACTTTTTCAGTTCATTGTTTGGATTTATTGCATTAATAGGTTCTATGATGGTGAGTTACGTTCGTGCGCGAGCCGAAGGGCTGGGAATCGAATGTAAAATTGGCTTTATGCAACGTCCCGAACGGGTGATATTAATCAGCGCCGGAGCAATCTTTTGCGGCGTTTTTTACTATTTTGCAGGCGATTACAAGATATATGTTCCCTGGTTTTCGGCTCCGGTATTTGAGCCGGTTATCCTGTTAGTTATTCCTTTGGTTATTGTCGCTGTATTTTCAAATGTTACCGCTATCGGCAGGCTCAATTACTGCCGGAAAGTGTTAAATGAAGAAGATTCTCAACAATGAAGATAAAAATAACATTTCCACCGTTGCGGGACAGTATATATACAATATGTATTATTACTGCTTTCGGACTGTTGACAGCTATTTTCGTCGGTTTTCGTCCGGAACATTTCCTGCTGATTGTTCTCTTTTCTATCCTCTTTTTTTTGAATAAAGAATCCAGAAAATTGGCGGCGGCGTTGCTCCCTTTTCTCATTTTCGGAATTTCATACGACTGGATGCGGGTCTTTCCTAATTATACGGTCAATTCCATTGATGTGGAAGCGCTATACAATACGGAGAAATCGATTTTCGGAATTATCAGCAACGGCGTCAGGCAAATTCCCTGCGAATATTTTTCAACGCATCAATATCCGGTAGCGGATTTTCTCTCCGGAATTTTTTATTTGGGCTGGGTGCCAATACCGCTTGGTTTTGGTATTTATCTCTATTTGAAGAAGAAAAAAGATATTTTTCTGCAGTTTGCATTGGTTTTTCTTTTCACTAATCTTATCGGATTCGCTTGTTATTATATTTATCCGGCAGCTCCGCCCTGGTATGCGATGGAACACGGGTTTGAACCGATTTTATCTACTCAGGGCAATATGGCGGGATTATCACGCTTCGACCAGCTGATTAATTATCCTTTGTTTGAATCCCTTTATGGACGAAATTCAAATGTATTTGCCGCGCTCCCATCTTTACATTCTTCCTATTTGGTAATTGCATTGTATTATTCTATTAAGGGAAAAAGTCCTGTTATTATTTCATCGGTTATTGCATTGTTTATGGTTGGAATCTGGTGCACGGCAGTTTATACGGGGCATCATTATATAATTGATGTTTTAGCAGGAATATTATGCGCCATTGCAGGAATTACCCTGTTTGAATGCGGCTGGCTGAAACTTCCTTTTTTCCAGAAATTCTTCAACAAATACCTGAATTATATCGTTTAGCTGCTATATGAAAGAAAAATTAATCAGCAATGATGAGATTCGCGGTTTGCATTCCATATTGCGGGGGCGATTCGGGAATATGCTTGTGAAAATGATTTTCGGTATTACCGGTATGAATAAAATCAATGCTATTTACGACGGTTCCAAGCATCAAACCGGAGTAGGATTTGTTACCGATTTACTCGACCGTCAAGGCATTATCCGAATTGTAGAAAATTACGATGTGTTGGATTCGTTTCAAGATCAAGCATTTATTACCGTGTCCAATCACCCTTTCGGACATATCGACGGCATTATCGCAATCAGTGTTGTTGCCGCCAAACGAAAAGATTTCAAGATGATGGTCAATTGGATGTTGAATCGCATCGACACAATGGAGGAAAATTTTATCGGAGTGAACCCATACAGCAAGGGCAGCAAAATGGCAGATGTGAAATCCAGCGTCGGAGGCGTGAAGCTGTGTTTGGAACATATCAGGGAAGGTCACCCGATGGGATTTTTTCCGGCAGGAGGCGTTTCATCTTCCCACTTGACCTACACGAAGGATAGAGAATGGCAAGAACCTGTTTTAAAACTGATTAAGAAAGCAAAAGTACCTGTTATCCCAATGTATATTTCCGGAACAAATTCATGGCTTTACCGTTTTCTGGGTTTTATCGACTGGCGAGTGCGCATGGTACGATTGTTTCACGAAGTTTACACTAAAAGAGGAAAAAAGATATACATTCGCTTCGGGCAACCTATTTCAGTGGAAGAACAGGCGCAATTTGAAGACATCAAAACTTTCGGGGAATTTTTGAAAGCAAAAACGTATGATTTGCAAAGGGAACGAAGCAAGGGAGTTTTTTAGTTTTCGTCCTTCGTCAAATCCAGCTTTTCATTATCCGATCCCCGTTCAAAATATTGCTTTTTCAGGGGATTCGCGTGGATTTCCTTATCTAATTTTCGGGTATTAAAAATATCAATAGCGCTATACAAAGCGTTTCGGAAAGAAGTTTCCGAACTTTCATTCTTGCCGGCTTCTTCATAACAAACGCCCTCGTCGGAAGCCGTCAACACGAAAGGTAAATTAGCCCAACAGTAAACGCCGCCTTCAAAAGCAATAGACCGGAAAGGAATCAATCCCTGGTCGTAATACATGGCAAGTGTAGCATCGAATTTTGCATATTCGCCGTTTCCGAAGAAATCATCGGCGGCATACGGTCCAAAACAGATAATACCCGCGTCGTTAGCCGCTTTTATGGAAGGAACAATCACTTCGTTCTCTTCTTTTCCGAACATTTTTTCTTTGATTCCAACTCCCGGATTCAAAGATAATACGGCAATACGCGGATTAGTGACCATAAAGTCGTGAATCAAGGTTGAATGTAAAGCTTTGATTCGTTCTGTTAATAAATCAGCCGTCAACAGAGAAGCGGTTTCCGACAGAGGAACCTTATCCGTTGCCAGCGCTATCCGGAACGTTTCGTTCATTAATATTTTCAATGGAGATTTCCCTTGTCCGGCACAATCGGCTAAAGCAGCCGCTTCGTCCCAATTTGTTGGCGCCATGATTAATACGTCAATATGACCCGATTGCAAATCGCGCAATGCCCGCCGAAAAGCCGTTTCAGCCAACGATTCCGATTCCGGAGTGGAACGGGCAAATTCAACGGTCACCTCTTCATTTCCGCAATTAATGATATTCAACCGATTCATTCCGGCATCTCCGGCATGATTGATGGAATTGTAATTAACCGTAGGAAGATTCATACTTTTCCGATGATACGCCAACACTTTGGAAGAACCATATACCACAGGAATACACAGTTCAAAAATCCGAATGTCTTCAAATGTTTTAAGTATTAATTCATACGCTATGCCGTTAATATCGCCGTGGCTAATTCCGACTTTTATTATTTTTTCGCTCATAATTTCATGTTTTAATATTTGTGCAAAGTTAGAAAAAATTTATGAAACAACGTTCGACGTAGTCAATTATGAATTGTCGAAAGCATTCCGCAAGCCGCCAAAATATCTTCACCGCGTGAAGCGCGAATAGTAGAAATTATTCCATGCGAAGAAAGGTAATCGCGAAAAGGAATCATATTGTCCACAATTGTTTCAGGCAGGTTTACGCCGGGAATGGGATGGTACTTTATCAAATTCACCCGGCAGGGAATACCCGACAATAAACGTTCCAAATCGCGGGCATGCCGCCGATCGTCGTTCATTCCGCCAAATAAAATGTATTCAAACGAAATTCTCCGCTGGTGGGAAAAATCATATTGTTTAATCAGTTCGATGATTTTTTCTGCCGGAAACGCTTTTTCCACAGGCAGCCACGAAAGCCGTTCTTCATGATAAGGCGAGTGGAGACTGATGGCTACGTGACAATTTGTTTCTTCCAACAAGCGCTTCAGTTCCGGCAAAATTCCAATGGTTGAGACCGTGATGCGTTTTGGACTTAACGCCAAGCCATAGTCGGCAGTCAGGATTTCCAAAGTTTTGAAAAGCGCGCTTCCGTTGTCTAAAGGTTCGCCCATTCCCATAAAAACATAATTGGTCAATTTTCCGCTTTCAGGAAGCGATAAAATCTGGTTCATGATTTCGGAAGATGATAATTGGGAGATGAATTTTTGCTTTCCGGTCATACAAAACAAGCAATTCATTTTGCAGCCTACCTGCGAAGAAATACAAATCGTTGCGCGTTCTTTATCCGGAATATAAACCGTTTCTACAAATTTATTTTCGGCAACAGGAAATAAGTATTTTCGGGTTCCGTCTGCTGAATTTTGTACTTGCGAATAGTCCAACCGTCCGACTGTATGGTTTTCATTCAATAACTCCCGTCCTTTCAGCGGAAGATTTGTCATCTCATCAATTGTGCGGATTTGCTTTTTATACAGCCAGTCTGTAATTTGCCGACCGGCGAAAGAGGGCATTCCCAATTCGCCGGTTAGCGCTTGAATTTCACTCAGGGTTTGTCCTAATAACGACTTTTTGACCATTAATAAAAACGGCTCCGGTTATCTTCAACGGTAGCCTTGTCTTTTAATAATTGGTTGTTTTGAACCAATTGCATGATCTTATAGTTGTTTTGCATGTTCATTTGCTGTTTCTGAGCAACTTCATCAAACTTTTGATCGCTTGTGTTCTTCGCTGTTAACGACAAAACATATACTCCGTTTTTACCGGCAAAAGGACCCGTAATCTGACCGACTTCCGAAGAAACCGCTTTCACATTCACTATCGGTTCTGCGCCGATTCCTGCGATTCGCGGAGTTGCAAATGTAACAAATTTCACGTCCTGCACCGTAGAGTTCATAGCTGTTGCATAATCATCTAACGAATTAAGATTTTTACCTTTCAAAGAATCTACGATTGTCTTTCCTTTCTTTTCATTAATCAATTCTCTTTTCAAAATATCCGAAATATCTTTTACCGGACGGAAACCGGCTTTAAGATCGCCTTCCACAACGGCTACGATGAAATAAGCTTGACATTCAAATATTTCGGAAATATCACCCTTACCGTGACCGTAAGCCCATTTGACTACTTGTCGCGAATTTTCGATAGAAGCAATATTGTATTGATTTTCAAGCAGCGGCACATTTGTCTGACAGACGTAACCTGCATCGGGAGCTGCCGATCTGAATTTTTCCAATTGATTATTTTTGGAAATATACTGATTCAGGTTGCTGTATAATTTGTTATAAGTTTCCTGACTGGGCGTTACTTCCATCTGAACCGTTCCGACTTTATATTTTGTTACGGGCTTTGTCTTTTCGACAACCTGAACTAAAAGGGTTCCATACTGAGTTTTAACGGTGAAAAGGTCGTTGACTTTAGCATCAAACAGGTCATTAGCAAATTTTGCATCAACACCTCTTACTAAGGAAGCTTCCGTTTGCCAGCCAATACTTCCGTTGGTTTGTCCGTTTGATTCCGACAAAGCGACGTCGGCAAACGATTTACCGGAACGAATGACTTGAATTAAACTGTCGATATGAGCTTTAATTTTTGCATCATCATTATTGGGAAAGGTCATCTGATTCACTTTTATTGAATCCGGAGATTGTTTTATTCCAATCAGTTTAGACATGCTATACATCTTGTCCGTTAATTTCGGACCATCAATATCCCCTACAGAAGCGTGCATCACAAAATTTTTCGTGTCATTATCCAATTGAGCGGCAGAAATATAAGCATCTAAAAAAGGCGCATCGGAATTTTCATTAATCAAATCTGCCGGATTGTCCGTTTTTGCCAGCTCATCTTTCAGCTTATCCATACGGGAGGAAATATCAGCATAGTCTGCTTCGCTTGGCACCACATTGACAGCAATATAACTAACCAATTTGGCAGGATCCTGTTTATAGTTTTGTTTCCGTGATTCATACAATTTTGCAATATCGGCGTCGCTTACTTCTATGCCGGCATCGGGCATTGAATTATAGAGTTGGGATACGTAATTAAAATCCACGTTAACCGCATTATTATTAAAAGCAGCTTTGGCATCTAACGAGTTAGCCGTAATTGCAGAAACCAGCAAGGTAGAAAATTTATCATACAGTTTTTGCTGAGACACACTTTTTTCTACGGTCAGCCACATATCTTTTTCTTTTTGAAGTTGTTGCTGTTGCTCCGGCGAGTACATAGTCCAATCGTCCGATTCAATCAGTTGAAGAAATTGTATTAAAACGTTCTTGTCGAATGCTTTGGTTTGAGGATTCTGAAAATAAGGGATTTGCCTGATAATCGGAGAAATATTATTTCCCATCACTAAATCGGCGAGTTCTTCCTGAGTAACCAGAAAACCAATTTTTTTGCTTTCGTTATCCATTAAAATTGAACCAACCATTTGATCAAAAACCATTTGGCGAATTTGATTCTGTTGGTCTTCAGAAAGCGATGCACCCATACGGTTTTTATAATTATCGACAGTTACTCCCACTTCGTCCTGATACTCACGAATGCCAATCGATTGTCCATCAACGATGGCTACTTTTTCTTTGTTTTGACGAAAAAATGTTGACCCCGATCGAAGAAAGTCGCCAATAATAAATGCAAACAAAGCAAGACCTACCACACCTACCAATAAACCGGCTTTATTCCTTATTTTTTCTAATGTTGCCATTGAATTTGTATGTATTATAAATTATTTTTTCTTAAAATTGCGCACGAAGGTACAAAATTTTGTTGTATTTCTATACTATTTTCAATAAATTTTTATTTTTCACTGACTTTTAGTTTGACTAATTCTATTTTTGTATGCGTAACCCGAAGAATTTTGAACTCTAATTGTCCAATCACAACCGTTTCATTCAGTTTTGGAAAGTTTTGATAGTGATTTAGAATATATCCGGCTATCGTAATATACTCGTCTGATTCGGGAATATCCAGATTAAACATTTCATTGACCCTGTCGATTTCCATTCTTCCGGAAAGTATATAGGTGTTTTCATTCAATTTCTTAGCTGTAAATAGTTGAGTATCATGCTCATCTTCAATTTCACCAAAAATTTCTTCCACCAGATCCTCCAAAGTAACAATACCGGAAGTTCCTCCAAACTCGTCAACCACAACCACCATGCTTTTCTTTCCGGCAAGCATCGTCTTCATTAATTTATTGGCAGCCATATTTTCAGGCACAACGGTCAGGGATACGATGGATTTTGTCCAGTCGTCCGGCTGAACAAACAGCTCCAGCGAGTGGATATATCCGATAATATTATCTATATCTCTTTCATAGACAACAATTTTTGAAAATCCTGTCTCAACAAATTTAGAAGTAAGTTCTTTCAGGGAAACCTGCCGGTCAACAGCAAGTATCTCCGTTCGCGGCACCATGCAGTCCCTGACTTTTACCTGTGAAAACTCCATGGCATTTTGAAAAAATCGGACTTCCGTGTCCAATTCAACGTTTTCAGGAGTTTCGTCAATCGTTTTTTGAATAAAATAATCCAAGTCGTGCCGTCCGAAACGCTTGTGATTGACACCGACCATTTTTACGCCAAAAATACGCAATATCAGCGTAGCAATCCATGAAGAAAATGTTGAAAGGGGATATAAAATAATGTATATAATATATAATGGTATGGCAAATATCGACAGGAAAAAATTCGGATTGACGCGCGCCACTGTTTTAGGTATAAATTCTCCGGCAATAAGAATAAATAAGGTAGCAATAAATGATTGAATCAACAGGATAAGCAAATCACTTGAAAAATAGGGTATCATCAGCGGCTTGAGCGCGCGAGCCATAAATAAACCGTAAATAACCAAAGCAATGTTATTTCCAAGCAACATGCAGGAAATGAATTGATTGGCGTTAGAATAAAACCGGTTGAGTATTTTAAAAGTAAGGCTCGACGATTTGTTTTCCAGCTCAAAAAGCAATTTATTCGAGCTGACAAAGGCAATTTCTCCCGCAGAAAAGAATGCAGAAAACACCAGCGTGATTCCTATTTCTAACCATAAATCAGTCATGGGCGAGGCAAAGTATCGGGACTTACTGTTTCTTGTTGAATTGAATCCGTTGATTCTACTATATTTAACTCTCCTTTCCCTAAAAAAAGAAAAGGATGTTCTAACGCTTGATCAGATCTAAAACCAATATCACCAATCAAAAAGCTACCGTCAGGTTTCGTGATTTTTACTATTTGATGCGTATAAAACGCATTTCCATCATTAGCAGGAGCGTCTTGATTCCAAAACAATTCGGAAGTTTCAAAAGTGGTTCCTTCCATATTCTTAACAACGACATTACCAATGGCTCTCCAAAGTTTCTTTTTTTCAAAAAAATAAGCGGTATCCGCCACAATATTTCCTATTACATTAAAAAGGGAATCAAATCGTTCTACATGAATTCCTTTTGGAAAATGCCAATACGGATCTACCCCTTTTGAATACATATCCCAGACTTTTGCCTCTAACAGGTAGCGGACAATTCCCGAATCGGATATCAATGTCGATACATCTTCCGTATGAACCATCGGTATTGCTTGTACATCAACAGAAACCAATGGCATGTTTTGTTTGCTATTATTACATGATATCGTTACTATACAACAAATTAACAGAATAATTACTGTACTTTTTGTTTGAAGAACCATAATTCACTAAATGTATAACTAAGCGATACCTTAAAATACTGTTCTTTGGCAAGAAGATTCAAATCCGGCTGGACACGCGAATATTCAAAGGCTATATTAATAAAGGAGCGTTTATCCTGCCAACGCCTGTCCTGTACAGGAATGCCTATACCCAGATTGATTCCGTATTCATTGTACTTTGAACCATATATCTTATAGTAAGAATTGGAAAAAAACAATCCTCCACGGTAATGCAGTTTGTTCAATAGATTATTACTTGTACGATTCGGGATAAATTCACCTCCGGCATTCACTTTCAACCGGTTATTGAAAGCATTCTTTTGGTCGTAAAATTTAGCGTCCGCCCACTGCTGATACAAAACATCAGCGCCTACCGTCAACTTACCCAATTGATTATAAGTAAATCCCAAACCAAAAGAAGCAGGCATTTCAAACACCGAATCGCCGGAAACTCTGTATGAATCGCTTATTATTCCGGTAGTTGGACTGGTACTAAGCGTATCCGTCTTCACTCTCGCGCCAAAACGAGTTTTAGGAGAAAAAACGAGTCCGACCGTCACCGTTTTAAATTTTCCTACCTGTTGATGATATTGCAATCCAAAATCATACAGGAAACCATACGAACGAATCGTATCCGAATAAATCGAACCATTGTTATCTGAAGTAGTTGCAGAATAGGTTGTTACCTGCGTATTACGAGTAATATCGCCGAATAAATATGACAGTTTTACCCCGATTGAAAGCCGTTGCAACAAATCATACGATAAAATGGCATACACCTTGCTTTGACCACCGGCGCCGGTATATAAAGCTTGAGTTAATGCGTCGTGATTATCACCTGTACGGATTGTATCCATATAAGCATATCCCAAATAAGAAACCGGTTCAAAACCTGCTCCGAAGCCAAATTTTTTTGCGAGAGGAAATTGCATGGCAATATACTCCAGATTTCCATTGCTTTGCCGTTCTCGTCCGGAGCTATCTTCTAACCACGACATTTGACCGGAAACGCCCAAATCAAACATAAAAGTCATTGAATCAACCGAAGAAAAAGAAGCAGGGTTCATCGGATTGATCATCTGCGAATTTCGCAATCCATAACCGATACCGCCCATTCCCCGTTGAGAAATAAAGGCTTTATCTGCTAAATTACCGTATCCGTTCCGTGTATAAGGAGAGTTTGTACCGTTTTGTGCCAACGCTATCCCCGGAATCATTCCCAAGATAGCCCAAAGAAAAACCAATTTAACTGTATGCATATTTGTGATTCAAAATTTCATTCATTGCTACCGAACTCAATTTTCGCCTGCAAAGATAAAAGAATATTTTTACTTATCACTCGTTCGACAGCTTATTAACTTATTTTATATTTTAATTTGGATATTATTTGTTTTTTTTATTACCTTTGATGAATTTAATTATAAACGCCAATTTATGAATGAAAATTTAAATCGCATTATACGTTTTTTTAAACCTTATAAAGGGATACTTTTTTTCCTGTTTCTCCTGTTTTTCTTTCATTTTTCATGGAAAATTGCCATTGACGGCGATATGGACAGTGAAAATATCTATCTTTTCGGAAAAGATATTACGCCTGCATGGTTTGGCGCCTCCTGCCACGGTATGACTCAGTTAGTCGCTTGGTTCATTCATTTATTTCCTAATACACAAGATCTTTTGGTACAAAACACTCAATTTAAGTTCGCAACGGAAGGAAATATTTGGATTCGTATCATCTGGGGTTGTCTCGGATTCAAGCAAATGTCTATCTATGCCGGAATTATCCTGTTTTACTGGGGACCTTTACTCAAAAAATTATGGTATATTCCCATGGGGTGCTTTATTCTGACGGTTTACAATGTTATCCGGATTGCGACAACCGTGTGGCTGACCAACGGCGATCCCGGACGATTTCAGAGTTTACACGATGGAATATTGCGCTATATCTATTATACAATTGTTTTTCTCCTGTGGGTAGTGTGGGAGGAATTTATTGTTAAAAAAAATTATAAATATGCAATCCGTTGAAACAAAAATTCAAAGGCTGAGGCAATTCATGCAGAATGAACAGATTAGCGCCTGTATTATTCCTACGACTGACCCGCATATCGGCGAATATACGCCCGACCGTTGGAAAACCCGCGCGTGGATATCCGGCTTCACAGGTTCTGCCGGAACTGTTGTTGTCACAAAAGATAAAGCGGGATTATGGACGGATTCCCGTTATTTTCTGCAAGCGGAAGAGCAATTGAAAGGTTCCGAAATCGATTTATACAGAGAAGGATTGCCCGGAACACCGAAATTTTCCGATTGGATCGTATCGGAATTGTCTGCCGGCGACTGCGTTGGAATTGAGGGTGAAGTATATGCCGCTTCGGAAGCAAAATCGCTGATTGAATTTTTTTCCGAAAAAAACCTGAATGTCCGTACCGATTTTGCTCCATACAATTTGCTTTGGGAAAATCGCCCGACAGTTCCGGCAAATCCGGCGTTTATTCTTCCGGAACGTTTTACCGGAAAACCGTGCCGCGACAAAATCAGTGAAGTATTGGCGGAAACAAAGAATAATCAAGCGGATATGACTATTCTTGCCGCTTTGGATTCAATCGCATGGTTATTTAATATCAGAGGGAATGATGTGGAATATAATCCTGTATGCGTAAGCTACGCCGTTGTTTCCGAAAAAGAAACCGTCCTGTTTATTTCTCCCGAAAAACTGACGCAGGAAGTAGCGGACTATTTGCAGCAGGAAGGCGTCGTTGTAGCCGGTTACGAAAAAATCACCGATTACATTCGCGGGATTCCTTCCGGCACAAACGTTTTAATTGCTCCTTCCAAAATCAATTACCAATTATATTCGATTCTTTCGGAGAATTGCATCATCAAGGAAACAACCGTCCACCCCGCAGATTCGTTGAAAAGTATTAAAAATGCAACCGAAATTGCCGGCATACGAAACGCCATGCGAAAAGACGGCGTGGCAATGGTGAAGTTCCTGATTGATTTGGAAAAAACCTTGACGAATAACGAAACAATTACGGAATTGGATATCGCGGAAAAACTTCGGATTTACCGTTCCGAACAGGAGTTTTATTTTGGGGAAAGTTTTGAAACCATAGCAGGATACGGCGCGCACGGCGCTATTGTTCATTATGCGGCGACACAGGAAAGCAACCTTCCCATTCTTCCGGACGGAATCCTGCTAATCGATTCCGGCGCGCAGTATTTCGACGGAACAACCGACATTACGCGGACTGTTTCGACCGGACAGGTTTCCGAAACAGTCCGGCGCAATTACACGCACGTTCTTAAAGGACACATTCAATTGGCTTCAGCAGTCTTTCCGGCAGGAACAGTCGGTATGCAATTAGATATATTGGTACGCCAGGCGCTGTGGAAAGCCGGACAAAATTTCCTGCACGGAACCGGTCACGGCATCGGTTGTTTCCTGAATGTACACGAAGGTCCGCAAAGCGTCAGAATGAATTACAACCCCGCTCCGCTGAAGCCGGGCATGATTACGTCCAACGAACCGGGGCTTTATCTTGCCGGCGAATACGGTATCCGCATCGAAAATGCGCTGTTGACCGTTGAAGCGAAAACTACGGATTTCGGC
>Ga0123357_10001197_pt1 | contig 27091 bp, 10 predicted proteins | sample TergutEmb28metaG_FD_89873 | JGI IMG/M metagenome (GOLD analysis project Ga0123357, IMG submission 89873) | Embiratermes neotenicus P4 segment gut microbial communities from Petit-Saut dam, French Guiana - Emb289 P4 | ecosystem: Host-associated > Arthropoda: Insects > Digestive system > Gut ...
AAATAGTCTTAAAGTACCAAAAATTAAGAAAATTTTACTATATGAAATGAAATTTCTTGTACCAAATCACAGCTGCCTCCAGAACCCCTGACTAGGGGGCTACCGCCCCCAGATCCCCGTTCTCTCTGTCCTCTGGTCGCAACTGAATTTGTTGAACCCCCCCCCCCCAACAAAATTCCTGGGTATGCCACTGGTAATTGCTGGTGTACTTTCCAATTTTCACTGGAGTCTGCGGTATTTCCAAACAACCGTTTCCCAAGAAGATAGATGGCACAGGTGAAACAACAGAGTTTCCTCATATTTCCCAATATCAAAGTCCATTACATTTCTTTGAGGGAGGGAAGTAGATTTATTGAGATTGCCTATGCCAACAGCCCAAATACCTAAAAATTTTGACAAACTCAAAATTCGCATTCTGGGTGCTTGTGAGTTAGTTTGCATATAGCTATACTATGCATAAAATAAGATTACCATTTTCACATATATAGTCACTAGTGGGGCTCACACTGAAATCGTATTAATTTACAAAACTTTAAGACTTAGATTTTGCTCCATGAATTTTATTATTGTACTTAGCTTGTTTTTCTTAGTATAATTTGCTTAGTAAATGAGTTCCATTAAAATCACCCTTTGTAGTAAATTTGGCATCTCTGTTGAGTTTTTGTTCTGTGATGCAGAGTTTAGACTATTTTGAATGGAAGTTTGATCTACACTACACCCTCATTATACTGCAGGTGTTAAGTGACAGATGCAACACCCATAAAATAAGCTCTCATTTTCATAATTGTCAACAACATTATTCTAATTTCCATCTTGGTAGGCATCTAATAGTTTATTAATTTTCAGCAAGTTTTCAACGACAAGTTGTGAAGCTGAGCCTTAGTAACGTTACTGTGTCTGTGATACATATATATATATATATATATTCCTTTTCACTAAAAACTTAAACTACACATAGAGAAGACCTTAGAGTTTTTGCACATATTTCTAAGTGTGACTGACACAGTATTTATCGGAGAAAAATATTTTGAGGGAAATTATAGAGAAATACAGAAAAAACGTTTTATCTAATACACTTTTCCACAAGTATTGTGATTTTTTAAATAATTAAGTAAACTTGAACAAGTTTCCCGGAATTTTTGTACTGGGTGTATGCTTTCCAACTTAATGTCTGGAATGTTTTTAATAGAGATATCTTTGTTACACAGCACCATTATATATGCTTTCTTCTCTTTGTATTGTCTACTTTAGTTCACATGTAGTAATATTAAACAATGTTCAATCCCAGATTGGATGTTGAGCACACCAACAAGCAGTGCTGCAGTTGAAGGGTCAGGATGTTTGGGACCTCAATGCATGAAAATTTCCCATCCTTGTGTAGTCAATAGCATGAAATTAATGCCAACTGGAGAACCTCCACAGACATCAGGAAATTTGAGTGTAAATTTAGGTTCTACAAAAACTCCTCTTAACACCCAATCAGAAAATAAGTTTGAATTCCAGTTACTAACACCCCCCCATCAAAATCGGGATTCTGAAACTATGGAACAAGTTGATATTGTTAAAGAACTTCCACCAGCTATTGAAACTGAATCAGATTCATCTGTAGAAACTGAAACATTCAATATCACCTTTTCTAAGGAAGTACCATTAGGTGTTACAAATGAAGCAAGCAGCCACCGAAGCAGTGTGCATATGCAGCCAGAGGTTGATATAATTCAGTTCTTTCCAGAGATTGTACCATGGCAGTCTATTGACATATTGAATGCTACCCACTCTCGTTTGCCTGAGGATGGATGCATGCATAGGAGAGTGAGTGAAGTTGACTCATTGTTTTCACAAGTACAGACTTCAGAACCCTTATTGGAGCCCAAAATAACAATACAAACAAACAGCCCATTAATTCAACTTACAGAGGTGTTGTCAAATCAAGATACAGGGTTGGTGACTTCACAAGTAGAGAGTGGAGATAAACCTGTCAGTGATACTGTGAATTCTGAAAAACTGACACTTTTACACAAAGATTCACATATTGTTACTTCAAGTAGCACAGATACTACAGTTACCAAAGGTGGTGCTGATTTGAATGAGTTGGAAACTACTGTAGAACAAATACTCTCAGAAATGTCAATGCAGGAAAAGCTGTTGGATGAAGCCTCAAAATTTAAATTTCATTCAGAACTGAAGAATGAAGTGCTGGCAGCTCCCATTCTAAAGACACATGTTAATATTTTCAGTGTGCTGCCACATGAAGAAACTGTGATAGAACTCTTACCACGGAAATGTGCAGGAAATATGTGTAATGAAGTTAAAGTAAAATCAGAACAAGCCACAGGCAGTAACATACATGAGAATTCTACAAACTTTGTAGATGTTTGCAATGCAGTTCAGCAAACTGATTTAATTAGTCATTCTGCTGAACCAAAGTCAACAAGGAACCTAGATGAAAGAAGGATAGTTTCCCTTACTCCAATGCCCCATTCTGTCAAGCAGAGGGATGCAGCAAAACTCAGCAACATATCTGAAGACAGAAGTGATACTTTGTATGATTACAAGTGGCCTGATAACTGGCCTGATGATATATTTGCCCAGGTAGTTGATGAAACTATACTGCCAATGTCAATTGGCCACTTGGAACCCAGCAGTTCTAGAGACCGTGAAAGGGTGCACATATGGCCAAATGATGCAGTTACGCAGATTTCTAACAGTTCGGAGGAGAGTGAATGTATGGCTTGGTCCACAAATTTGTCTACTGATCCATTTAAATCCTTGTATGCTCCCAGTGATAAAAATTGTATACAAATTACAAATCATGCAAGTAAATTTGGTAATGGTGTTCAGACTGATGTTTTTAATGAAGTGAACCCAAGGCACAGTCTTCATGAGCTGGAGGAAACTGTGAGCCAGTTGATAGCTGACGTAGAGATGGATGAGTCACAGCTACTGAAAAATCTGTCATGCTTGAAGAGTGCAGATGTTAAGTATTCACACTCAAGTGGGGATGCTCTTTTACAAAGTGACCATCTAGATCCAGAAAATACCATCTCTAATGCTAAAACTCCTCACTGTGAAAGTTTTAAAAAGCAAGAACCTTTTGAAGACAGCAGACCTATCAGAGCTGAGGTTAAGGTTTTGGTTAAAACATCAGATACTGGAAAAGAGGTAATAGAAATCCGCAGCATGAGAGAGTATTTTGATACAGAAGTGACACCTCGACAAGAAAGTAGTCTTTCTGTGTTCAGTGCAGATCTGAAGTCTTCCATGGGAGTGTTAGAGAACTTCCAAAAACAGCAAACCTTCCCTCAAAATGTGGAACTATCAGAGAAACACATCCCATTAAAGCTTACACAATCATCTTCTGGGTTCAGAATTGACAAAAACATCCAGCTTTTACATGAACTTTCGCAAAATGACACGCCCAATAGAAACATATTTCAAAATGTTCAGATAGGAAGTGACTTGTCAAAAAATGTTGAATATGTTCCATTAGAGCATGATCAAAATCAAGTATACTCTTCAGTTCTTCCAGAATATCAACAGCACTCCATACAGAAACCATTTGTGTTGCCTCCTGATGGACTGCTGGATGATTCTGCAGTACACAAACCAAAAATGTACAAGGAAAGGCAAAAACTGCACATTCAGGAAGGTAATAAACAACAGGTGTTATGTTATGAAGACCAGCAACATGAGCAATATAGGTCAGGAAAAAAGTCACACAGGTACAGGCAACAGCAAAAGACAGAGCAACAATTAAAATCTTTTGAAAGTTGCAACTTGGAATTAAAAATAGAAGATAACAAGGAGAATTCAAAGTTTTCCCCAGAGATACAAAATATTAAGTACGTTAAAAAAGTGAAAGAACCACAAAAGGTATCTGAAATTGGGACAGATGAAAAATGTCAACAGGTAATAGTGCACCAAAAATCAGTGCTGGAACAGACACAGATATTTCAAGATCGTAAAGATAAAGAGAAAATTCACACAATACATCCAGGGGGACAGCATGGAAAACACGGGATTAATCCTGAACAAGAACAAAAAAGACAGGATGGGCAGTTTCATCAGATTCAGAGACTGTTTATTCGTTCACCTGACTTTACATTGTCAGAACCTTTAAACATGTTGCCACTAGGCGCAAACAACAAGCAGCAAAGTGTAGCTGTAAAGGAACAGTCACAGCACATACAGAAACTTCTTGTTCGATCTGCAGATTTTGAAGATTGCATAACATTTCCAATAGTAACACCCCCATCTTCATTACAAACTAAGTTACATCCACTCTCATTCACACCATCTCAACCGCCTCAACAACTGCCCAAAACAAAGCTTTTTGAAAATCTTCCCAAAGCTCCCCTTGTTTCTGAAGAAGATCTACATTGTGTATCTCCACTTAGCCAAAACAGCCCTCCTCAGAACCTCTTTTTTTCATTTCTGCCAATAAATAATATATCAGAAATGCCAGATGGCTTGAATACATACACTCCTCTTGCACGGTGGTTCTCCATGCCATCTCTTGTAATGGAGCCAATTTGTCCCTCATCAATTACCACCTCCCTGAATAGGACATCCATTTCTTCATGTCTTACGAGGGTTGTATCATTGCCTTCTCTTCAGGATTTCTTACCTCCCTTACATACTCAACATAATGAATCATGTTTACCCTCATATCACAGCACTGATGAAGGACAAAAAGACAGGTCTACTCTGATTAATGATGGCAATGAGATGTCATGCATTGTGCAAAATTTTTCAAACACCAGTCATACAAGTTCACCCTTGTCAGTGCCATTTTCCTCCTTCACAAGACCAGACACCCAAACATCATTCTGGCAACAAAACTCCTCCTCACCCCTGTCACCTGGCCTTTCCAGAAGGCGTTGTGATAAGTCACTTGGCTCTTCCCATTCATCCCCATTTTCTTCATGTCACAATGAAGCAGCAGCATCTTGTAGGTCTGCCATCTGTTCTATACATCATGGAAGAAAGTTTCCAGATGTCTTTAAATCTATTTCTTCCAACTATTTGCCAAATCCAATGATAACTCCCCTACACAAATCTCCAGGAACTATAAGAAAACACAGACAGGATCATACATCATGTGTGGATACCACTGCTTGCTCTCAGATGCCCTCATCTAACATTCAGGGTATTTTAGATCCTTGGTACCTACAAACAGATTTCCTGTTGTCCCCTGTAGTAATTCCCTCAGGATACTGTACATGGGTCCCAACTCCTGACCAGCAGATATACAACAGAGGTAAGGATGGGGCAGATTTTAAAATCTCAGTTCACAGACCGATAAGCTTCACTGATAATAACTTAACAAAATGATTGCTGAAACAAGTACATTGCATTTATTCTAGGAGATTTATTTTCAGATGTAAAGTTTTGTGTGACATTTGAGTTATATGTTACTATAACATGCATGCATTTTTCAGTTCACTAATAGTAAAAGTAGTATACAGTGCTACCTGTAGCAAGTTATCTAGGTTTGTTATGCCATTCATAACAGCATGGCCTTGCAGCTGATACTAGGCAGTTCTAAGGTGTGAGTTGATGAATTAACTCTGACAGAATATATTCCAGAATCTGGACAATTTTTATACATATACATTGCAGTTTGTTGCTTTTCTGACACAAATCTTGCATTTTGCCACTCATTTATACATATTACTATCATCATCAAGGAAATATACAAGGTGAGAGTCTGTCATTTCATGAAGCATCTTTTAAATTAAGTAATAGCAATTAAAAACTGTGGAAATATGTCATCTTAAGTTGTAAGATTAAGCATAGTTTATGACTGCATAACAATATGCATATGTGGACACATTATAAAACTGTGCAAATCCTGTCTGACTACATGAATGTTGACACATGAATCACCAGAGGAAAAAATGGTACTATTGGTTGCTTCAATATGTCATCTGTTTTCTGTCTCTCTGTCTTTATTTAGTTCAACATACAATAATTTCAACTCCTTCACTTGTCACAGTGCAGTGGTTAAAGGCATAGTTTCCACTAAGTCGGTACATTGCTATTCCATGTGGAGAATGCATTACTGCCTCATAATGCATTACTTGTTAGTGCTAATTGTAGGATGGTGTTGCATAGCATGGTATAAGGTAAGTGAATTCTTAGCTAATCCAAATAGTGTGATTTAGGAATGTCACATGTACTTCACATGTCACATTTTAGCATTGAATGATATGGCTTGAGTGGAATTCAAACTTTCTTCTTACTGCTGTGACCATGTGTTCCCTACAAAGAAAGTTTATTGAGTTCTATGAAACCATAAATTTTCTCAAGTGTACATTAATTATATTAATTCTGTCTAGAAGTATCAACGTTAAATGGCTCTGAACTGTATGACAACGCATTCCCTTTTAAGAGTGATTTTATGGTAATCATACACAGACAGTATGTATACATGGTGTGTTTCCAAGTAATGATATTATTTGCCCATAACCTGGTATTTGTACCTTTTGTATTTATCTATTTTTTAACTTTCATCAGGTATGTGAATTGTATTACATACCACTCTTATGACAAGGAACATCATCTTTCGTCTAATTAGAGCAGACATTCTGATTCATGTTTCACATGCATTTAGAATTTAGGGTGAATGGCTTATGTTAAACATAAGCCATGTAAGATACTGAATGTAACATTACAGGAAAGTCACCCACAGATGTATCAAGTGGAGACATGGTGAAAACCTCCCCTATCATTGTGGGAGTAATGGAGAAATCAGTTCCGATATCTGACATCAAGAAGGAAGATTTTTCAAAAACAGGGGTAGAATCAACACCGACAACAGAGTTAGATCATGAACTTCGGAGAATTTCAGATGAATTTATTGCTAAAGAGAAAAAGGCAGCTGAAGAAGTGTCTCCCATCAGAGCAGTATCAGAAGTAGTGACTGATACTCTTTCAACTTTTGACAAACAATGTAGTAAGGAAGTTCATGAACCTTCATATGTGTCAGATATATTAAAAACGGTAGGTGATGAGTTGAAGGAGACTGCAAGCAATGGTGAAGCTGCAAACATTTCTGAAACATTGATCAAAACAGATGTTCATGATCAGGTAATGAAAACAGAATGTGGTATTAAAAAACTAGAAAGTGTTGTAGCAGATGAAATGGTCGCAACTAAGGACCTTATTGATACTGTTAGGGATGACAAAATCAAACTTACAGAAGATGATGCAATAATATTTGGTGATTTGAAGAGCCCATCTCAAGAAAACTTACTAGACAGAAGGGCAGAGGTGTGTAAACCATTATTTTCAGATGAGGATCAAGACAAAGAAATTATAAACATTGAAGAATCAAAAGATACAGGAGTCATTGATTACATAAGTGACATATCTCAGGTGAATTTTGCAGAGAGGAAAATTCAGACGTCTGAACCATTAAATTCAAATGACAAATCAGAGAGTGAAATCTTAAAAGATGCAGAACTAATTGATAATGTAAAACATGTATCTAGAGAAAAATCAGAGGCTACAAAGATTAAGGATTTTGAACCAAGAATTTCAAAAGTAGAAGGAGATATTTCAAAGGTTGCTGTGCAAATATCTGTAGAAGAGGGCGGAAAAGATGTACTTAATACTATTGAGAAGGAAATAAAGCCAGCTGCAACTATTCAGTCCTTCCCCAAAGTAAAAGAAATTCAGTCAGAGACCACACCCATTATAACAACTCCAACACTGTCCCGTCGAGGGCTGGGGGGTTCACAGCGCTTGTCCCGGGACCAGCGTCCACCTCCACTTGATGTTTCCCATCTCACATTGAGTAGTGAAGAAGGGACAGATGAAGATTTTGATGCAGCAGGATACATTGTTACTGAGCCTGCAGACGAGGATGTACCAAAGCAGGAATGTCAAGAAGATACTATTTATCGCATAAACTCCTCACCAGATATACTGACAGAGCCTCCACTTAGAAAAGTTTCTAGTGAAGCAGTACCTTCTGTTCAAGTGACAGAGGACATCAGAGACACTGTACTCTCAGAAGTTCCTACTCAGATACAGGAAGAAGGATCCGTTAATGAAGCTGAACAAGCAATGGCTCAACTAGTACAAGTACAGTCGGATTCTGATACCTCAGAAAAGGTTCAGAAAACAGGAGCAAGTGGACAGGTTTACATACAGCCAGAAACTCAGCATTCTGAAAATACCAAACCAACAGTCCAACCATCTGTATCCATGGAAAAGGTTATAGAAGAGCCTTTGATGGCATTTGACACTGTAACTGAGTTACAGATACCTACTTTGGTAACCATAGAACACTGTGAGGATGAAGTGCAGAGACACAAACCAATGTTTCGTATAGAGTCAGATGATTCCCCTGAGCAAGGAATGGAGGACATTGAGGCACTTATTGAGAAAGCAAATCGTGAACTTGCTTTAGAGATGGAGAGGGCAGGTTTGAAAGTGCCAGACGCTGATGATGATTCTGATGAATCTCCTGAAGAGGAGGAGTCACATTTCAATGTGCATATTCCAGAATGTGAGCCAGAGACAGCTGAGAAAGAGGTTTTTAGAACAAAGGAATCTGATTCCACACAGGAAAGAAAGCTGCGTCGTGTGGAGCGGCGATTTGAACGCATGGCATCAGAAACATTAGAGAACGAAGCTGCAGCACAGGGCAGCAATGCACCTGAAGTTGAATTACATCATGAGGCAGAGTTTGAGAGAATGGTATCACAGCTTTCTACAGAAGAGGTTGCAGACTGTCAGCGAGAGTACTTACAGCTTTGGGATGAAGGGGGTTTGACACCATCTGAAGACTGGGATTCACATGATCCTGACACACCAAGTGGTGAGTTGGAGGAAGACTCCACCACTGCATCACAACCAGGTACTTCAGTGTGATGATTAACCCATGATCTTGGCTCTTTGACAATGAAAGAACTTCAGGTTGATTACTTCTGAAGTTCATTGCAGTGTAAGTTTTTTATTTTATATAGTAATTTACATGGCATACACATTTGTTTGCCAAAAACTGTCAGTTTCTATGTGCACACTCTTGTCTGATGGTGTACATGGTATCATCAGAATTTCGTTAACTTTCTGTGTTTATATACTCCAGAATAATTGATCTTGAAAGGACAAAATTTTTACATTTTCTTGTTCTTTGTAACTCCCCCATTATGTAATGATATTAACAGCGTAAACTGATGCCACTGATTTTTTAATCTGTGAAAAGCACTGAGCTTGGCTATATAGAACTGAATGTGTTACCCCATGAAAAGTATTGAGTATGATAGGCAAATCTTTGGTAGACTTTGAGTAGAAGTAAAATTCATTTTTATATTATAATAGTAATTAAACATACACCAATTCTTGTACATGCACAAGGAAGTTACATATGCTTACATTAAACTTTTATTTCTTATATATGCTGTTATTATTGAAAACGTATAATATATTGATTTCCAAGAATTTAGGCTAGAAAAATATATTGTTTATAATTATCAGCATTTATTCAACTTTGTGCCTTATGGAGGTACTGGTAGTTCCTGACTAACATGTTAGTTTCATTCAGAAAAATCTCATGTAGGGATGAACTATGTTAGCTAGTCATGAATTTCCCACAAGAAATAATATAAATAAGTGGCTTTCAATACAAGTCCAAATTCTGTTCACATTTTCACAGCATGCAACAATGATCACAGTCAGACCAAATGGGTAATAGGTGTATTGAACTGAAGGACAGTAGATGTGGAGTCATTGAAGAGAAAGTGACATTTGAAAACACTGAGTTAGCCCACATACATACATACATACATACGTACATACATACATACATACATACATACACACACATATCATTTCAGAGGTCCACAAATTCTGTCATACAACAGTCGGACATGAAACTTGTCAGAAAAACACAACACACAAACAAAACAAATGAATACAATACAATAAACAAATATCAAATATCAGGAGGGTTCTCAGCATCAGGATATGATTCAGTTCTGTTGGTAAAAAAAAATAGGCAAGTTTCTTTTGAGGGTGTTGCGTTTTTTTATAGAATTTATTGGAATTGGTCATGTGAAATTTCTGTTGAATCGTTTTGGCCTGAATTTTTTAGGAAGATATCAAGATTTAGTCATTTTACCACCTGTTTCCTCTTCTTAAATCCTAATAAGGCTTGACTCTTCCTCATGATACTCATTATTTTTTAACAGTCTCAATTTGTCAGTCGTGTTCTCAAGCAAACTCAAAGCTTCAATTATATTTTAGGTTCACATCAGAACGTCTTTTTTCAGATTCTGTATTGTAACATCTTAAAAAATCTACTCCCGACTCGTTGGGTGCAAAGACAGTGTCTTTATGTGGCTGCATTAACTTTTCTTCATTTGACCCAGCAGCTTGACTAATCTGCGTGCTGCAGTCATCAAAGCCAACCTCTGTACTCAGTACCACCCTGATCTTGCAGTTTTTCTTATTTCCTTGCCCAGCTTGTAGCTTTGAAAATTATAGATTTGGAGAGCAATCTTTTCATATTCCATTCGTGCTGGTTAAGACTTCTTAGCCTAGGCACTGGCTGTGATGTCTGTGGCATGATTGATGTTGAAACATTTCCAGAATTCCTATACACTGGTTTTGTTTTTGCCATCCATTGTTGCTTTGAGTGCAACAAATGTGCTTGGAACATCATAATAAGCCTTGATGTAACAACAGTTTTTTCATCAGGTAGCTGGAGACTTGGCATGTTGGGAGGCAGAAGGACAACTTTTATATATTTGTGTAGTTTCTCAGTGTTAGTGAGATATACAGGAGCATATCGAACAAAAGTAAAATATTGAAGACTCTATTTTTGATCATGCAGTTTGTTTTTGTTTCTTGGTGCTGTTTTGATAGAACTGTTTAGTGAAAAATGGGTCTGATATACTATGTTTCATCATAGACCACCATTAAACAGAAGGGGAGTAGTTTAGGAATCCCCTCAGTGATTAGCACTCTTTGCCTGGTGGATGACAAGATGCTTCAGCTAATAATATCTGTTAATATTGCCACCTAAGATCACAGTTACTTGAGACTTTGCTCCCTTGGAACCTGGAGTTGGTCACTCTTCCTTGGGAATGTATGTCCTTGTAGGTGTCCTCTTCCAAAATAAGCCAATCTAACATATGCCAGACACCCCCTTGGCTCTATAACCCATCTTCTTTAGCAGCATATTATAACATTTCAGCGCCCAAGACGTTTGAAACTAGACATGCTGCGTATTTAACATTGGCTTCAGGATGGAGATCTTTTTTTTTTTAAGTCTTCAAAAATATTTCCATGAGATTTTTGATGAATTTTTCTTTATGTGGTTTTCAGTTTATGTTATAATTCTTCATGTAATTACAGGTTTTGACTCTAATTACCAGCTTATTTCTGGAGGTTTAGATCTAGCAGAAGTTGCTGTAATTTTTGCAACATTTGCATGGATTCATGAATGCCATCCAAAAGTTAGTGTCACTTTGTTTAGGCCAGTAATATGGACGTCATCACATATCTTTCTGTTGTTCTCATACCAATGAAGCACAGTTCCGGGCTGCTCTAATGTTATACCATTTCTACATTTATTACTTTTACCATCAATGATAGCTCCTGACCCTTGCCACTCATTACTCCTATTTTGCATACATGCTAAATACAGAATGTAAAAACTTGATCAAAGCCACTTGACAAACACAAGAAGGAATCTATGATGTTGTCCAGGAGGACCAATGGGATAAACTTATATCCAAAGGTTGAATGAAAAGTATTGCATCTACCTACGTACAACAAATATGTCTCACTCTTACTGTAATATACCAGAACATTCCATTGCCATGCACAAGTTTTGTCAAACAGTGTGCTTTAGTTGGGAGAAAACTCTCCTTTTAATATTATGTTAGTCAAGAACTGCCAGTACTATCTCATTTACCTGGAGGGACTAAGGTAAAACATAAGAACTCCATTCATAATAGCCTCTGTCCTGACCCAGATTTGATCTAAGCACCTTGAATATATATGTAATAAACACTGTAACTTACACAGACTTGCTTTAGAAAAGAAGATAATATTAAACAATTCATAAAGGCATTAACTTTGAGCATCTGAACTGGTTTTATTAGTCTGCAATAACGTTCAATGTGGCCTGATTGCTGGTGATGGCAATGAACTTATCAACTTCAGGGAATTTGTAGAACAGGGTGCTTATCAGCCCCTTAACAGAATACCTTTTGCCACATGTTTACATAAGTAGTACCACTAGTGTGATTATAGGTAGTGGATTTCATATTTGGCGACATGGAATCAGAATTACTATCTTATCTCAACCCACATATGTCAGAGGACAAATTAACAGGCTTATATGGGTAAAATTTAACAAGTGGTATGTAAAAGAGGTATGAACATTTTCTTAAAATTTCTATCATCCTTGTAAAGAAAGTCATAAAGTGCATGTATGTATTTGGACGAAAGTGTACAATATTTTGACAGTTCTCATTATCAAAAATTATACAAAGAGCCAAGAATATTTTTAGTAACAAGTACACTAGTTGTAACTGAGACAGGGAGAGAAGCTGTGTTGTAGTGCCACTCTGTGCTGTCTTGCTTTCTTACATTGCTTCTCATGCAGTAAGATTCTTGTTGCTCTTGCTCTTTTTCTTTCTTCTCTCACTTTCTGATTGCCTGAACATCAGAATGGGGCAGTATATAATTATAATTAAACATCATACAAATGACAGTCCATTGTACTGCTCATAACAGAATGGCTGCACATGTTAGGCACACATCAGATGACAGGGCAATGTAGACGATCAGAAGACACATGTGTGTTGTTGTGTGTCACAGTGGCTGCTGCTGCTGCTGATGATGATGAAGAGAAGCCTCTGGGCTACTCCAGTAGCTTGACAATTCCCGAGATTGTGATCGATTGCTACGACACTCCTGATACCACCTTGCTCGATCCATTCAAGTTTGACCTGTGGCTCGTTCATGACCAGACGGACCCTGACTCTTTCATTTCAAGTGAAGAGGCATTGGATGAAAGTGATGGGGAGGATAACAGGAGTGAATTGTTTCATGAAGTTGATCTCAACCAGCAGCTATTGACTGACAATAATCCCTGTACAGAACTGGATGCTGACACACTTCCATACTTAACATATTTCTTAGCACAGGCAAAAGTAGAATCAAAGGCTCAAGTTAACACTACTGTTTGGTGCAGTGATGAGAATGTGCCCACCAATAGTCATGTGGCAGTGAAGGCAGACCAGAAGGCTAACAGCAGTGAGAATAGAGGTCTGTGTAGGTTGCCAGATGTTGCTAGTAGATTGCACCAGTGCAGCAGATCATGCTTGTATGTGTACTCAGGCCCTCACATTAAACGGGAACCTTGTAGCCTTGAGCAGAGTCCTCTGGGTGAGTCGTGCAGTTCCCCTTGCTGATGGTATGTAGTGGATTTCTTCTAGAAGCAAATGTTTCGGATACTCTGTAGAAGCAGTCTTTGAATATGATGCTTGGTGTGATTAACATTGTGGACTGTACTAACAACAAATTATCTCTGCAGCAGTCATAGTTCCATATTCATCCACCGTGTATGGAAAGTGGAAATCTTCAAGTCTGTGTGATCTACTGTAATGAGATTAGAATAGTGTCACTAACATGTGGCGCACTTTAGCATTGCAAATCATTTCACAATTTAAAAGTAATACAAAAATGACTAATCTGATTTCACCTATCTTGCTCTATCAAGAAGGTCATTCTGTTAGGGCTGACCAGGTCTTTTTGTGCATATGAGCTTGTTGTGATTTCAGTGTATGCATGTTGAACGTCATACTGTGCTCAGTGATTTCCAAATTCAGGTGTTGTGGCTATGGCCTCACCATTTTGGGAATTGCTGACTTGTTGTACAGCACATTTTTACTTTCACTAACAACGTACTATGTTTAGTACCAATGATGCACATTTTGAATTCAGATATCAGTGCCATTGTTGCAACATCATTTTCTCATAAAGTAATTATGCTGGATTTTGTACCTTTTTGTATTTGTGGTCCTTATTTCTGATACATATATTTTCATTTGAAATGAGTAGTGTTATGCAATAATGAAATACAATACTGATGGGATTCAGTGTATGTTATTGTACCTTACATTCACAGCAAGAATTTTTGTCAGAGTTTCTGACAGTGGGAAGCAACTAGCATGACCATTCAGTGTGAACATGTAACATGTATATGTGATTTCATTTACAGAAATACTTTGTTCTGGAGGTGTTCTACTGCTTGAAGTTTAACCATAGAAATGGCAATATACTTTCCTGTAACAGCACCCAGCAAGTTCTTTATTAGAAAATACACTTATGCAGTGACAGTTGCAAATTCAAAGTGGTCTTGGTTCTTACACAATTGCAAGCTGCTCCTCATAGGAATACAGACATAATCTTCCAATCTTATGTTTCCAACTTTGGCTTCTACATAACAATGCACTGTTATTTTTTGTCTACTGATTTACTATGTTGCTTTAGTGTGTGTGAAATTAGGTATTCTAATCACTTTAATTGTTGTGTATGAAACTCTGTCTGCTAATGTATAAAAGCAAATGTCCTGCACTATGTATCTGCATTTATGCCATAATGAATGTAGAGTAGCTGTTCATGACTTTTATAATTAGAAAACTCATTTTCTTACTGCCACATCAGTTTACATAGTTTTCTTGTCCTCTGTTACCTACCTGGGCATAGCTCACTGTTATATTTCTGAGACAGTTTTCTTACAGATCCTTTCCTTTGTCTTGCTGAGTGACACAACATGTGCGGTATTTTCAAAACCTGGAGATTTCAGTTTATGATTTCTAATTTTATGTGAAAGAATGGTTATATATTTTCAGTCATTGGTTTCACATGTGGATATATTGTATACATTACATATTTCTTTAGTGTAGGGGCTTACTCATTGAACTTTAAATTCTACTAAATGGTATGTCTAATGTGTTTGCAAATGTATGTATTTGATGCTCTTTCTTAATTTATATGTTTATGTCCATTTTATTCTTTCCACTTTTTCAAATTGTTTGTTTGAAGTACCCATTGATATACTGATAAGCATATTTTGATATCATAGTAAGTTAAATTGCATCAAGTCATATAAGATTTTTATACTCTTGTTGTTTTCAGTTTTTCACACTTAAATTCTGTGTTCCTGATTTCTATCATGAACTGTGATCACTTGACTTATGTGTGTGTAGTAATATCTGATTCTGAACTTTCATTATCCTGGTTTCAATGTTGTAAATTTTAATTACCACATTTAGACCCTTTTATTCAGTAACAGCTGGGTTTCTTATGAAAGAATATGAAAGGAACTAATATTCTGAAGAATATGTCATGCAAGTAACAGGTACAGGCAGGTATATTGTGTCTTACAAACATGGATGAGCTGCTTTGGCTATGTGTGTATATGAATATCTATGTGTGTGGGTGCGTGTGTGCATGCATAAAAGGGGAGAGGGAGGTGGCTGCCACCACAGAAGATACAACAGTTATTGTACTTGTACATATTAACGTAACACCTTGTGTGAGAGTGAATATTGTCCCACTAACCAACTTGCCCTCTCTTCTAGAGAGCACCAGACTACTAACAACAGAGTTGGATCGCCAGGAACCCAGGGTGGAGGAGCCCCTCATCCTACACCCAACTCCAAGCCCTCGTCCTGTTCAAAAACCTCAATTACATGAAGACAAACCCTGTCATTTCCAGGCATCCCCAATGGAGCCTGTAGCTCCTGGACTTGCTTATGAAGTTGCCCCTGTATCACACATACCAGTTCGAGTCAGTGTTGGGATATCCCCTTCTGAGGCCGCAGCTGTGTTAGAAGATTCAAAGACTGATACTGTAAAATCTGAAGGAGAGAAAATTATTGAGGTAGATATCCAGAGTTATTCAGATAGAAAAAAGTTCTGGGAACAAATGACAGGCTCGGCAAAGACTGCCACTGAAACAGTCCCTAAACTTCGCGCTCAGAGTCAGGAAACAGTAGCACCACCCGTGCCCAAGCCAAGGTCTTCAGTACCCACTCCTGCACCATTGAAATCAGTGCTTCAAGAAAGTGGTATAATTAAATCAGAGGCAGAAAGTGATACAGATACCACTACTTTTAGCGATTCTACCATCCGCATGCATCCTCCACCAGCCTCAGTGAGCAAGCAGTCCACGATCACTGGCTCCTCGGACACTTCAGATCGTGAAGGTTCTGAAACGGAAGCCACAGACGTTGCAATGAGCCAGATTACTGGTGTCCCGACTACAGCTCCGTCTGCAGTTGCGGTGTTCAGCCAGCAGTACTCTCACGCTGAAGAGGAGGAGGCAGGTAGTAGTGATTCGGAGGCAGAATACCTTGCCAAGTGCATGGAAAAACCTTTAGCGTACGAGAATACAGCCTTTGTAGGAGATGACGATGGAAGCAGCAAGCCCTCAAGTCTTGTTGGTTCTCTAGATAGCAGTGAAGATATTCCCACAATTTCAAGTAAACGAGCACTATTTGAAAATAATCTTGAACAAACTTTGCCTGTGGCAGCTTCGAGGAAGGTTTATGGGCGATCTATATCTTTACCTACTGAAGATCTCATTCCATTTGATCAAAATGGAAGCGTACGTGCCAAAAAACGATATTTCGAGGCTCAGATCAAGAAGGAAATGGTTGTAGAACAGCTTATGACGCAGTTAGATGAAGAAGCTTCACCTGAACATAAGGCAATCACCCAAAGTGCTGCCAAGCAGCCAGACGATAAGGAAGGTGCAGTGAGGCATCAGACACGTGGTGATATACCCTGCCATGAACTCTATGAAAATGTAGAATCTCTGGTTCCAAAGGAAAAGAACATTCTGACATCAATCAAACACATAGGAAGGGAAACCCAAGAAGACATTTCACTGGAAGGTGGATATTACGTAGGTGCTACAACAGAAGTTACGAAATTGCGAGATGGAACTGACGTAAAATTCAGAGTTATCACCGACGTTCCAGAGAAGTGTGTTCAGAAGCCAAGACACAAAACCGAAGATGAGACTATGCATGTAGAAGATGTTCGAGAAAGTACTCTAGTTTCTGAAACCAAAGTTGCAAGTGTAAAGAATTTAGCTAAAGATTTTGAAATACAGTCCTATTTATCGGGTGAAGAAACAACAGTAATTCCAGATTCGTGTGCAAGTCTTCGTGCAAAACATAAAGTATTGGACACACACATTTCTAGCAGGCCTCATTCTACAGAATATACAGAACAAGGCATGGATAAAGATTTAGAACAGCAGGTAAAAATGTCAGACTTACAGGTACATGATACTGAGGAGAGGAAAGCAGTCAAAGACATACGAACAGTCTTCGAGAGTAAGGTCCATGCAACAGCATCTCAACCTTCAGGTGCAGTGTCACATTCTGCTGAAGAAGAGGGTTCATCCAAGACGAAGGTAATGGAAGTGATGTCTAAGGTGACAGATATCGACGTGCTCTCAGAAACTCGAGAGGAACAGATAAGTGATCAGTTAGCAGAGATGCTACACTACAAGACTGAAAGCGTTACCAAACCATCTGATTCGCTGGAGGTACACGTTGACAAGAGTGAAATTGAAGAGACTGAAAAGGAACGTGTTATAGAGAAGGAAATAAAAGCAATGGAGTCCTGCAGAATAGATGATGATGGTGCGGCATCCGTTACTGTAACTTTGTCTGGTAAACAACATTCAGATAGCTACAGTCAAGGAGAAAGCGAGGATACAGCTTCTGAATCGGACGTTACACCTGAGGAACATCCACTATACCAACCAGAGGAACATATTCACGATACTGTGTGGGAAGTTCCAGTACAAGAACAGGCAGAATCCGTGGTTGTAGAGACAGTACAGGACATACCCCTTGAGAAGCAAATTATAGATGAAAAGGATGAGGACGAGAACGTTGCAATCAGTGAAATACAGTTAAAAATGTCAGAGGAAGAGGCCCGAATTATTGCAGAAGAAGTTGTCGACAGCATAGAAGCTGAGGTTGCTAGAAGAAGTGACTTAATCCTCGACACAACATCACCACCCGTTCCGCCACCAGAGACTGCCGAATCACAGGTAACCGAATATCTGCGACAACTGGCCGGCAAGGAGGAACTAGAACCACGTGAGGTTCAGCTCATAGAGTCAGTCCTGGCCAGCAAACACCGAGAAGAAATGAAGAAGTTGGCCCGCACGGACACAACTACATCCAGCATGGAGATTACAGACGAGGACTTGCGCAGTAGTGGCGTGGAAACTGATTTATCACCGCTTGACAGCCAAGCTGGTCGAACTAAAGATGACAACGAACTCGAAGCTGTAAGCTTTAAGCTGCAAGGTGAAGAAGTTGTCGAGAAAACTTTGGCTGAAGTACGCGAGTCTTTAGAAGCAGCACAGGAACAGCTTATCGAGCAACATAAGAAGAAGGAAGAAGTGATTCAGAAGAAAGAGTCGCCCTCAGAATTCGAATTCAAAGTGTTAAGTTTCGAAAAATGTCTTAGCGAAAGCATTGAGGAATCACGTTTTGAAGATGTCAGTGCAACTGCTGACTACACTGAGGCCAGAAAGGACGGCAGAACAGTGCGTCATGTCACTGACGTGGCTATGTCTGAAAAAGATGAAATAACTGGAGATTCAAGTAACACGGAGAGAGCAAAGATAGTTGTTGGCAAGGATGGTGTGCAGGAAATAATTGACAGTAAGCAACATGTCCTTGAGGAACGGGATATTAAAACAAAGAAATCTACGTTCGAAGACATTGGTATGATGAGAGAGGAGGTAGGTGTTACGGGTGAGCATCGTATTTTTGCATCCTTTTCAGATGATGAGGATCGGTCTTTGATGAGTAAGGTATCAGAAACTGAAACACAAAGAAAAGGCGGGGTTATTCAGGCAACGAGAATTGCTGAAGAGAAGGAAAGTAGTGAAGCTACAAAAGAGGAAAAACTTGTGATTGAGAGTAAATGGGAAGAAGAACATTCCGGTTCTGTTTACGAGAAACAAGATATTGTACAAGGCCAAACTGCAACAGCGAAGTGGGTAGGGACAGAGACAAAAGTGGAAGAGAGCACAGAAGATGGTGAGATGAAGACTGAATTCAGGCGAAAAACCGATTCTAGTTTGGCTGGAGAAAGTAAGGTTGAGAAATTGTCGACTGCTAAATTTGTTGAAAGAAAATACGGTGCAGAACAGGAGACGTATGTTACGGAGATTTCAAGATCAGAACAAAATACTGAAGAAGCAATGAAGACGGAAAGAAAAGTTGAAGTTAGGAAGAGTTTCAAAGTTGATTCTGGTGTCCCAGAAGCAGCCGGAATGGATCAGGTGATGCCGACATTGACTGAGGGCATAGAACTGTCGAACGAAACTGTCCGTGTGATAGAGAAGGAGATCAAACGAACATCGAGCGAAGAGTCACAGCGGTCTGTGTCTCAGGACGAGTCCACAAAATCACCTATAGATTCATCGTCGTCATCAGGACGTCGGAACGAGGTGGAAGCTGTGCGTGTTATTGAACGGCCTGACTGTAGTGAGGCGACTGTCGTCATGCGACACAGCCGCCATTTCAAACCAGATGTCGAATCATCTAGTTCTGGAGAACGAAGTGGTAGTGCAACATTGCGTACGGACAGGCGCTCAGGTGCTGACTTTGAAGCTTGGTCAAGTTCAGGTGAAAGTCATTACCATTCCTTCGAACAGACTTCAGAAAGCGGTCGCACTTCTAGTCGCCCTTGCTCTTCAGATGTTGAAGCCCTAATGGCGGGAGTTGGTACCGCTGGATCATCTGAATACGAATCTGCCTTGACATCTCAAGAACTTTCAGCTCGTTCTACATCTCATGAATACCACACAGCCGTCAGCTCCTTAAGCTCTCGCGACTCAATGAAATCTTTGGACTCTGAAAGTTCTGGTCACCTAGCTAGTATCGAAATTTCTAGTGAGGCCTCAGAAACTCTCGTTCCTTCTGCCTTAGAATTAGAGAAGGATATGGAAGGAGCCTCAGGAACGTTGATCATGGAGGACGAAGACTTTGAACGTCGGGAATTTACATCCCATCCTCCCGTAACAGGGGAAGAAATAGACACATACGACACAGCAGAGCCTGTTCACGTCATCTGTGGAGAACTAACGCCGCGTCAGCACGTGTTACACACCTATACTGGTTCAGATGTATCTGATGCAGTCTGTTCAAGTATTTTGGATGCGTCTGGAATTGATAAAGGTGAAACCTCGCAGACAGATGATGGTCGACAAAGTCCGTTTGAACTAATAAGTGAATCTGAAGTTCTTGAATATCATGGGGTAGATATGGGTGGGTCGGAGGACGAAGATGTTGATATTCCTGAGCGGAAGGAAATTCCTTCTCTGTTAACTGACGAATCAGGAGGAGATGAAAGACCGCACTGCATGAAACGATCTCATGAGATGATTTTCCAACCAGAACCCAGACCTATTATAACAGACAGTCCTCTGTCTGAAACCGCTACGGAAGAAAAATTTGGTTCGAGTGTTGAGGAGGGTAGCATTCTGAGTGTGAGTCTTTCTAGTGCTTCTGAAGCCACAGGCCTCAGGACAGTGATAGAACTTTCGAGGGCAGATTCTGAACGCATGGATGCGTCAGTCACCTCTGAGCAGTTAACAGTTTCAGGTACATCAGAACAACTGAGCCTCGAGGAAATAGACCCAGCAACACTCAGTGGAACGCAGTTTGTTGATTCCGGAACGTGCACTTACCCCACATCGACTTCAGGCCGCGAGCTGCACCTGTCCTCTGTAACAATAACCACTTCATCTGTGGACGAGTATGGTGTTCAGAGCGTGTGTACCCAAGTCACATCACAATGTCATACTCCTGTCCTGGAAGATGATGACAATGATAATCAGAATGAGACAACAGAAAGAGAAAGTGGAGATGACTTCCCTCAGAGCAATGGCCCCACACAAGTTGATTATGTACCTGAATATGATGACGATTATGACGACTCTCGGAAACGTCACATGGGACATCGTCGCAAGGAAAGCACAAGTAGTTTCAAACCTGTGGTTGTGCCAATTATTACATCTGTAACACCATCACAGATAACTGAACCTTTATCTGAAATTAGTCCATCGAAAGTTGACACTTCTGAAGGAGTTGAAGATATGGCTGAAAGCGATAAATATACAGAAACAGGACCGCTTACATTGAAGGAGGTACGCAGTGATGAGAAGAAGGATGTTGATGAAGCTGAGAGATTAGAGGAAGAATCTTACCAGACTGAGGCAGACCAAGGCTTTCATAGAGACCTGCGTGAAGGAAGGGTTTTGCTGGAAGATGTTGTGGGAATTGAGGAAGATCCTGAGGCCGAACTTGACACAAGTAGACCACAGTCTCAAGTTAGTAAGTCAGATTCTGAAGGGTACCGTCCAATGTCTTCGGGCTTCTCTGATGATCGTCCTGATTCAGAACTGGCTGAATTGCTCAAACAGTGTTCAGAGGGTGGCAAAGATCTTGAAGATCCAATAGAGAGGCCCCTTTCACCCGAGCCAGCTGATGAATTCGAGATCAAAGACGATACACCCGAATTCTCTTCTGAGGCTCAAGCAAGCGTAACCGAGCTGGAAATGGAGTATTCAGGGGCATTCAGTCGTTCAGTAGAATATGCCTCTCATGTGAGTCCAATCCGTGAAGAGCGCACTGGAATGCAGTATGTTGAAGCCTGTAACGTGATTGATCAGCCTCTTTCTGATCGTGAGGATGATATGGCCGAAGCAGAAGCAGCATTTCAGATGACTCCTCATGTACACCCTGTTGTACCTCCTTCTTTGCCTGCAACCATTCCTGAGGACCCAGCTGCAGAGAAACATGAATTAGAGACGTGCGATAGGGCTCTGAAGGAAAGCAGGAAGCAACGAGAAATAATAATGACTTCTCCAGCTTCCATACCAGACATCACAGTCACCCAACATATGACCCCATTAGTAGATCGCGGCTTCCACTACCCTGATTTAGAATTGGAAGAGGAAGTGGCAGTGGCTAAGTCTACACCCCAGACACCAGCATCTATGTCAAGTAGAGCCTCTTCAGAGACTGAGACAGATCAAGGTCGAGAATACGTTTTGGAAGAAGAAGAACGTGATGATTACATTGGTGAGGAACCTGAGCTTGAAGATATCCGAGAAGATAAACATACTGAGTGGCGGTCTATGGAGGAAGCATCCACTACTGAAGACAAAACCGTGTATGAATCTGAGGTGAAGGAAATTATTAAGGCAGAAACAGCTTCGCACATATCTGAGTCTCCAGAGAGTGATTCCTTTGAGATGCTGGAAAAACCAGATATAACTGACGAATATGTTGTAATTGAGGAAGTTGGTAGAGAAGCTGAAGAACATGATATGGAGGGGAAGAGTGTCCAAATCCAGAAAAAGACTCGAGTTGTGAAGAAAACGCACGATTCAAGCGAAGAACAACTGATCTCTTCACCTCCAGCACCTGCTACGCGCATGACAGAACTTAAGTATTATCCTGAACCAGGAGAAGATATGGGTCCATTTCCATTTGATTCAGACAGCCCTCCAACTGCAGCTGTAACTAAGAAATCTGTAGGTGTTCGCACCCAAGAATTATGCCCTAATGGAGAGGAGGGTGAATATGACAGAGATGTAGAGGCGGGAAAAAAATGGATTGAGATGCAGTTTCAAGGTGATGCTGCAGCAACTGCTGCTGTTTCTGGGTACGGTTATGAAATGGATTTTGAACGTGGCCCACTAGAGGATATTAAAGAAGAAGAGGTTAATGATTTTGACCAAAGCAGTAGCAAAGTCGGCAGCATGGGAAGTTACAAAGGATCAATAGGCAGTTTTGGAAGTGTAAAGGAGTCTCTCAGTAGCACTCCAGAATATGATGTCCTGGCAGGACGAAAATTTTTCACTCGTTCTGGTGAGCATGATGATGTGTCCATGAGCTCACTGCAAGAATTTGAGCAGTTGGAGCATCAAATTGCCTTGGAGGCTGCACGTAAACGATCACACGGCTCTCAGGATTCTTTGAATGGAAACAACAAGCGATACAGTCATAGTGGTCAGGGTGATGATGTGTCATTGTCATCCCTGAAAGAGTTTGAAGGCCTAGAAACAGCCTGCATTGAAGCTGCCAAGATTGAGACCCGAGCCAAGGAGGAAGAAGCACTTCTATCCGAAATCGAAGAAGGCCATGAGAGTCAGGTGTCTGAGTCTGAGAGCTGTGAGACCATGTCTGTAGGTGATGGACGAGGAGTTTTGGGAGAAGGTGGTGGTGAAAGCGTTGATTCTGATGACTATGAGAAAAGAATGTTTGAAATTGATGAGATAATTCGACAGGCTCAGTCAAATGTTGAACAATTTGTTGACCCCAAAGATGATGTGACAGAATCAGTGGGCCGTGGCGATTCTCTAGAAGAAGTGGCACGTGTGCCTGAACTTGATCTTGACCAGCCAATGTATTTGTTCCCTGGTAAAATGGCCGCTGGGTGGTGTGAAGCAGGTGATGATGTAATGCGTACTAGCTGTGATTCACTGGATATGAAAGATAGGTCAAGTGCTCTGCATGCCAGCACAGACTCACTGGATCTTAAGACTGTTGCTGATGTGATGACTGCCAGCACAGATTCCATTGAATTTCAGATACAGTTGTCTGGCCGAGGTGACATCATGACTGACTCTATGGAACTACCACCTGACTCTGCCATAATGGCTACATCTACAGACTCCCTTGAACTTGGTGTGGTTGCCACTGCAGGAGCAACAGCGATGACTGATTCTATTGAAGAAGAGGAAGAAGTGTCCATGTTAGGGCATGCAGAAGGTCAAGGTTCAGGGTCGGGAGGACATGATCAAAGCAGTTCCAGTGGTCGTGAAGGTGACCTCAGCTCATCTGGAAAGGATGAAAATAGTGGAGAACATGGACGTGTGCCACCACCCCGATCAGATATGATGCTTGGTAGCACAGATTCTTTAGAGCCTTCCAGTTCCACAGCAACTCATGCCACTTACCAATATGAAACCGATTCTGTCATGTCATCTAGCTTCACTAGTGGAGGTTCTAACACTATGGTCTCCAGCACAGACACTTTGGACCCAACAGGAGCTGGTGGGCTGGATGCTATTGACCTTGCAGCTGCTGCACGTTCTGGGGGAGTTTGGTTTGATGAAGGGAATGGCAGTAGAGGAAAACCTTTTGTTACAGAAGTTATTGAGCCATCAGAAGAGGATGAATTCTCTCATATAATACATCACACTGTTGAATTGCCACCAGAAGTAAGGAAAGTATCTTTTCAGGGGCCTGATGCAGAAAGGGCATTGAGAGAATATGTAGAACGCTTTGCCCCTGGTGAGGATGTAACTGAAACTGAAGAAGTTGACAGCGAGGGCAATGTTCATATCAAGCGTGTTGTTCAGCGTCGAGTTGTGATCCAGTCAGAGGACATTTCAGATACAGAATTAATGGGACCTGAACTAGAAAAATATTTGAGACACATTTCTATTGGAGAAAATGAACAGGCCTCAGGAGAGGATGTCCCTGAGTCTGACTATACACACCTTATGACTTCCATCACTGGTGGTGCAGAATCATTCTCCTCTCCTCCTGAGGTGGTGACTCATCACACCTATGTCACTCGTCACATGATCCATCCTACCCCTGGGGCTGTAGTTACTACCACCACCCAGCAAGGAATTACCACCACCACCCCAAACCTAACAGGTAGACTTTCCCACTAACTGCCCTTTCGTAATACTGTAGAGCAACCAAGATAATCTTTGTAGAACATTGGTTTCCAACCTGAAGATGCAGTTCCTCAGGAAGGTCTTAAAAATTATCATAAAATATCTGTTTTCTTTTTAGTTCTTTAAAATTTTATGTTAGTTGTACAGAGGTTCTATTAGTGGCAAATTTTTTATCATAGTCCAGGAAGTTTGGGAACAATTGATTTAGATCAACAACCATAATACCGTGCATATTAAATGATTATGTTTCAGATTATCTTGGTTTCAGTTTGGTGAATTGGAAAGTTCAGCATTCATTTCCCCTAATTATCAAAATGCTGGACTTCGTATAGCAGTAGCTTGCTTGTTTTGTATTCAGGGAGCAAAACCATGACCTCAGAGTCCATTGTACAATGTACTCCTATGTTCATTGTGAACGTACATGCTCCAAGAGAAACAAGTGAAACAGTGTCACTGCTCTTATGAATTTGTTCCATGTGTCCACAGCATTGTTGTTATACCAGTAAGGTGGTTGTCCCTGTTCCCTTAACTCCTGTAGGTTCAGTTCTGCATGTTATACATTTCCTGCAGGTACATAAAGAAAATGTGTTGCACAGAGCTCTCTTTAGTTGGAATGATGATGAAATGTTTTGAAGTAAATACAAGTATACTGCATATTTGAATTATTTGTATGTATGCTTATTAAATTTTTTAGAAACGCTATTTTACCAGTTGCAGTACATGTTTGTTTCAGTTATTAATTCGCTGTGTTTATTTCAACAGTGTGACAATGCATGGCTTAATTTTCATTTGTTGTTTACTTTTTTAATATGAAGTTCTGAATATAAAGTTTGCTTGGTTCTAATGTCAGTGTCAGTCCCCCAAAATTAAATCAGTAATCTGTAGCCTTGTAAAGTATTGTTTTATATATGCAGTTACATCGTGTTCAGAAATATTGAAAGTCATCAGTACAGCCTAAATCTTTGCAACTTGCAGATTAATTAGCACATTATCTCATATCAGCAACTTAGCAGCACTATTAGCCACTTTTATATTTTGCTGGTTTCTGACAGAATCCCAGCAATTTAAAGAATCCTTCTTATTTTGTTTCTATCACCAACCAGGTGATTTGGTGCTTGGTGAATGGGAGCGGCAACAGTCAGTGAGCAGAGAAGAGTCAGGCATGGAAAGAGGTTTCTATTGATACATTTTCTGTTATGTTTTTTTGGAATGTTGTGTGTCTATCCCTGGCTGACTCTCCTAACAAATATGTGAATTGTATCTGAACTGACCACAAACCCTAAGTGATAATGCTGGTACCAGGTACCTTTTAAAAGACATTTGGTAAGACATTTGATTCCCTGCCCACAAATGATTTGTAACAGGTCTTTGAGATGGTTTGCATGTTTTATTAACCCTTATATTTACAGTGCTGATTAGACCAACACTCAAAATAATTACATATATATGTATGTGAGCCTCACAGATAGGACCTTAGAAACCAAGATGGTCAAAGTTCTGTGCTTTGAAGAAAACTCTGCATATGTTTTAGGGGCAGAAGACAATGCCAATGATCACAATAATTACTGTTTTTACATGTTATTCACAAGTAGTGAAATTGAAAAACAAAACAGTTTCAAATTTTAAAAAAATTGGCAGAAATTCAGTGAGTCTTTTCCATATGTCTAATGGCTGAAGGTTGTCTACTTGTATATTACTGCTGTCTGCATTTATGTGTGCTACAAAGCAGGTGAATACACATTCTAACCTTTTGATAATACCACTTTCAGTCATCCTGGAAATGCCCAAATACCAATATTGTTTTTTCTTTTTTTCTATAAGAAATAGTTTTGCATACCTGACTGGCATGTCTGTGAATGGTGGACATGATGAAACTGTTCCATCTTGACATTTGCATGAAACCAGTGGATTAAGGCATGATTTATAGAACCACTGTCTGTCTTCTGATGGTGGATTTTTCTATCCATTATTGCTGTTACCAGCAGGATCTAGGAAGGAATTATTAACAGATACAAATATAGTGTAATTTGTATTTACTTCAGACATTGCCAATGTATTGGTACAGAATGATCAAAGAAGCATTTCCTTTCATGTGTGACACTTTACCTTCCCCTGTTTGTTTTGTTTCAATTTTAAAATTGTTAAACTCCTCAGTCATTGAACTGACAGATGATATTCTGAATGCTGGATTGAATTTGAGCAAGGATACTAATTGAGGTCCATATTGAATAGTGCATGTGCATGTGCATGTATGTGTTGGACGGTTCGTGTGTGTGTGTGTGTGTGTGTGTGTGTGTGTGTGTGTGTGTGTGTGTG